>Ga0207706_10000275_pt1 | contig 55897 bp, 55 predicted proteins | sample KBSC53metaG_FD_184318 | JGI IMG/M metagenome (GOLD analysis project Ga0207706, IMG submission 184318) | Corn rhizosphere microbial communities from Kellogg Biological Station, Michigan, USA - KBS C5-3 metaG (SPAdes) (version 2) | ecosystem: Host-associated > Plants > Roots > Rhizosphere > Soil ... | reverse complement strand
TCGTAGACCTGCACCAGGTTCTGCTCGCCGAGATTTGGGCCCCCGTTGGCGCGGTCGGAGATGGCGACGTCGTCGAACATGTTGCCCATCTCGTCGTAAATGATCGCGCCCATCAAATATGCCTGGGGGAGCAGCTGCTTGTCTCGCAGGAGGCCGTCCGCGTCGAACTTGTTGAGCTGCACGATTGCCTGCTCCGCCATCCAGCGCGCCCGCATTGCGATGAGATAAGAGGCCTGGAGATATTCGTTGGTATTGGCGTTGATGGCACCGGTGTCGAGCAATCGGTAGTCATCGCGAGAGCCGCTCTGGAACGTCTCGTCGGAGATGATCGTGTAGGCGTTGAGCAGCGACGAGAGCGCGTTCGCGCCGGTGTTGATCGCGCCGTTCACGATTGCCGGCGCGGCGGTCGGTTCCTGCAGCGCGCCGGAGCTGACGTTGTTCGGGTTATCGACATCGAGCATGCCCTTGCACCCGGCCAGCGCCAGCGTCGCCACGCCGAGCACCATCACAGCCCTCGAGCGGCGACCGACGACGTGCGAGAAGATTCTGCTGTTCTTCATATACATGTCGTCTCCGGTTAGTAGCCAAGGCGGACCGAGAAGCCGATCCGGCGAGGAAGCGGGAGCCCAAAGCCGTCGATCGATTCGACGAAATTCTCGTCGACGCCCGTCTGGCCACCCTGGCCGACGTAGGCAACTTCCGGATCGACGCCCTGGTACTTCGTCCAGAGGCGCAGATTTCGTCCGTTGACGGTGATCGCCATGCTCCGCGCGCCGAGTTTCGCCGCGAGGTTGCGTGGTGCGTTGTAGGTGATGCTCAGCTCACGGAAGCGGAGGAAGTCGCCGTCGGAGACCTCATTGAGTCCCTGATACGGCGTGAGGGACGCGAGCTTGTACACCCAGGTTTTCGAGGCTTCGAGACGCTGCTCGGGCGTGCTCGCCGGGTTGAGGAGGGTCGCGTTGACTTCCTGGAACAGCTTGGAGTTCGTGCCACGCGGCGATGCGTTGCGGAAGCCGCAGATGAGGCACCAGTAGGTGTAGTTCCCACCCTTGAACTCGAACAGCGCGCCCATCTGCCAGTTCTTCGCGAACGTCAGCGTTCCACCGAACGAGCCGGTGTAGTCAGGCGTCGGCTTGCCGAGGTCCGAATTGATCCCATCCTCCGTCATGATCACACCGCCGTTGAAAAGCGCCGTGTAGTCTCGCGGTTGAGAGAGGAACGTGAGCGCTTCCGCTTCGCTGTCCGGCACGCCGTCGCCGTTGAAGTCGTACGGGACCTGGCCGGGCTGCAGGCACGCGGTCGTCTGACCGCTGCCGCAGGCCCGGAGCGCCTTGGCGCCGAAGAACTCGCCGGGGGCGTAACCTTCCTTGATGTAGCCGCGGATTCGGGCGTACGAGCCGCCCGTCTTGAGCTCGGGGGAGCCGCCTAACGAGGCGACGTTCTGCGTCAGGAAGGCAATGTTAGCGCGGAGGTCGAGCGACGTCTTGGCCGTCTGGATCACAAATCCGCGGGCCGACAGCTCGAGACCGTGCGCATCCAACCGGCCCACGTTCGTGAGCTGCGAGTTGGTGAAGCCGCCGGACGGCGGATACTGCACGCCGAACAGCAGGTCGTCGACCTTGCGGTTCCAGTATGTCGCATCGATACCATAGCGGTCTCGGAAGAGCCCGAGCTCCATTCCGGCCTCGATCTCCGTCGCAACCTCGGGCTTAAGATCCGGGTTACCGAGGTTATCCGGCCTCAGGCCCGCACCCGCGGGACCAGTCTGCGCCGCGAACGTCGTGAACTTCGCGAACGCCGATGGCTGGCGACCAGATTGGCCCCAGGCGCCACGAAGCCGCAGCGACGATATGGCCGGCAGCTTGAAGCCGCCGAGATCGCTCGGAACGAACGACACGGAGAACTTGGGATACAACACACCGTCGGCCGATTTGCCGAACGCGCTCGAGTAGTCGTACCGGGCGCCGGCCGTCACGTACAGGAACTTCTTGTAGCCGAGCTGCTCCTGCACGAAGTACCCACCGTTCACCGTCTCGAGCACACCGTCGTTCGCGAACTGGTTTCCGGCGGCGCTCGTGACGGCGATTCCCGGGCCCGGGAAATCGTACCCGAAGCTGCCCGGGTACTTCACCTTCGTGAGGAAGCCTTGAACGCCGGCGACGAACGCCGAGTTGAAGCTCGTCATGAAGTCCTTCGTCCAGTTCCCCTTCACGTCCAACGTGATCTGCCGGTTGTTCTCGTCGTAAATGCCCTTGTCGCCGAAGATGTCGTCGCCGATGACCTTGTCGACGTCGTATCCGAACGGCTGGTACTGTGTGATCGTCTGGCTCGTGTAATCGACGCCAAGGATGGCGCTGAGGTTGAGCGACGCAAATGGCGTGTAGCCGACATCGATCGACGAGAGAAAACGGTCGGTGCTGATCTCGTTCAGCTTCTTGGCCGTCTCGCGCGGCGTTCCGAAGGCGTTAGGCGACCCGGTGGGGTTTCCGGCGAATTTGCAAACGCCGGGCGCCTTCACACCGAGGTCTGGGTCGGTGCCCGCCGGGTCCGAGTTGATACACTGACCGAAATCCGGCTTGCTGAACTCGAGTAGCGTGACAGGCGAGTAGATGTTGTTGCCATACTGCGGACGGTTGGCGTACGTGTTCGCGTATTGCCCGTTCGCCGAGATGCGGATGTTGGACGTCGGGAAGAAGGCCACCGATGAACGACCGCTCACCCGGCGCACGAGGTCTTTCGCGAGTCCCTCGAGCCTCTGCGCGGCGAACGGACCGTCGTCCCGGTTGTAGAGACCCGACACGATGTAATTCAGGTTCTGGGTCCCGCCGGTGACCGACGCGTTCGCGGTCTGCGCCGAGCCCGTCTCGAAGTGGTCCGATATCAACGGAATGCTGAAGGGCCTGAAGAGCTGGAGGTCGCTCCGCCCCCAGAGCTTCGTCAGCGAATCCAGCTGTCCCTGCCGAACCGGCGTGCCCCAGTTCTCGTCGAGGCGGTTCGTGGGATAGCTCGAGAAGTCCTGCGTGACGTTGAAATCCCATTTCGGCGCACCGGCCGTGCCCTTCCTGGTGAAGATCTGAATCACGCCGTTGGACGCCTCGGTTCCATAGAGCGTGGCCGCGGCGGCGCCCTTCAGAATCTCGATGCGCTCGACGGTCGCCGGGTCGATGTCGTCGAGGTGCGAGAGGGTCGCGTTGCCCCCGGACGAGCCACCCGAGTTGATGCGGACGCCGTCCACGAACACGATCGGTTCATTGGACTGCGTGAGGGACGCGTTGCCGCGGATGCGGATCTTCATCCCCTCGCCGGTAAGTCCGCTCGACGACAACCCAACGACACCAGGCTCCCGGCCCTGCAGCAGTTCGCCCGTCGTCTTAATCGGCGCGTACTTTGGCGGGTCGATCGTCGCAACCGTGTTGCCGAGCTTTTTCACTTCAGTGGCGCCGGCCGTCCCAGTCGTCACGATCGCCTCGAGCTGCACCGCCGAAGGCGCCAAACTGAAGTTCACCTTCTGCGTGGTGCCCGCGGTGACGGTCACCGTCCGGCTTGTCGGTGTGAACCCGACCATTCGGATCCGGAGCTCCACCGGACCCACCGGGACGTTCGTGATTCGATAGACCCCGTCACGATTCGTGGCTGCCCCGATATTCTTGCCAACGACGTGCACCTGCGCCAGCTCGACGGGCCGCCCCGTTGTCTGCTCAACGACGGTGCCTTCGATCGTTCCCACGCCCGCCGCATCCTGCGCGGCAAGTTGCGCGGCTGCCGTTGCCAGCGCGAATGCGGTGATAAGTGCCGTCCTGCAATGAACCTGACTGACCATGCGCCCTCCTGCGTTGCGACAAGTAGGACCGCTACATGCTGAAACCAGGTCGATCGACGCGTGCAACACCGACACGTCGCATGTCTAGCCGTGTGATTGTCCGACCAGATCCGGGATACCTAACGACTCGGTCTCCAACGCGTGCGGCCGCAACGCGAAGTTGACCGAGCAACCCTGGGACGAACCGTTCGAATCCGTTGATCGGACGTGGCCACCGGTGGCCAGACGTGCCGGCGCTAAATAGCGTCGGGGGGTGGCTGTGTCAATAACGACTCGCCGGCATGTACCATTGGGAGATGCTTAGACCGGGATGTCCCGGACTCACCGGTCTAGCGGCGCCGAAAAGGTTGGGACGAACCGTGTGGCCGAAGGGGCGGGCTACGCCGCGAGCGAGCCGCCGCAATTCGCGCAAAAGCGCGACGCCGGGGCATCGATCATCGCCCCGCAGGTGGCACAGGCACCCTTGAGATACTTCCCGCAGGATGAGCAGAATGCGGGGTCGGGTTCGGGGCGCGGGCCGCACACCTCGCACGATCGGCGAATCGCACGGTACCGAAGCACCGCGGCTTCCGCCGGGTCGACCGAACCAGCGATGGAAGGAGCGTCAGGCCTCGGTAGAGTGGCGACCACCGGCGCTGAATCGACCGGCGGCTCCGGTTCCCCGCGACGAGACCGCAGCTCCACCAGGGCAGAACGCGTGTAGGTCGCCTTGAGCGACGCGTAGTCGTCGTCGGAAAGCTTCCCGGTGGCCCGGTCGAACTCGATCTCGCGCAGGGCATCGATCGCGCTCTCGGGCGCCGCCGCCGGGGTGCCCGTTAGGCGTGCGCGCAGCGGCGCCACCACGTCGAACAGCGGCAATAGCACGTAGATCAACGCCCCGACGGCCAGCGCCGCCCCGACCACGAGAGCAATCACCGGTCGTCGTTCCGGATCGCCGCCTCGAGCCGCGCCATTTCATCGTCGCTCGCCTGGATCGGCACCGGCGACGCCGCCATCCGGCGCTCGGCCGCGCGTCGACCCCACTTTCGGATCAGGGTGCCAGCGGCAAGCGCCCCGCCACCGACGGCCGCGAACGGCGCGATCCACCCCACCCAGTTGAACCCCTGCTTGTGCGGGGCCATGAGGATCTTCTCGCCATAGGACTGCTCGAAAGCGGCGAGGATCTCGTCCGCCGAATAGCCGCCGTCCGCGAGTTTGACGACGTCGGCGTGAAGCCGCGGCGAGAAGCCGCAGGGCATCGATGTCCGGCAGGTGAACACGTCGAGCGTGCACGGACATGGGCACGACAGCATCCGCTCGACCGCATCGCGCTCGAGTGGCGTGAGTCGCTTTGCGGTGCCCCCCCGCGGCGGTCGGCGCACCGGGATGTAGCCGTCGCCGTCCATCGTGGCACCGGGTGTCTCCGCGCCCTGCTGGCCGAGCGCGGCTCGCGTCGCCACGGCAACGACGGCCCCGCCTAACGTAACTACGAACTGACGCCGACTGGGCATTAGACGCCGGCTTCTACCGGTGGCTCCGGGACGTCGGCGGCGCGGCGCTCCGATGGCTGCATCACCACGACATACCCGCCCTCGGCACGACGCTTGGCGCCGCGTGTGGCCTGCGGCCACATCACGATCAGACCGCCTAACGCCATAATGATTCCGCCATACCACACCCACCACACCAGCGGGTTGAACGTGATGCGAATCTCGGCCGTCTCGCGGTCGTCTCCGGACACGCCGTGCAGAACCAGATACACGTCCTGCCGCAGCGACTCGAGGATGCCGACTTCGGTCGACGGCTCGAACGTTGGCTGTCCCCGACTGTCCACGTGCTGACGCTTCTCGCTCTTGATGAGCGTCGGGTTCATGCCCGGCCGTTTCGCCTCGAGGACGACCGCGGTCACCTGGCGATTGAGCTCCTCGTACCGCGAGACACCCTGGCTCGTGAACGTCCACGTCCGGTTATAGGGATCGACGGCCGAGAACGACGCACCCGGGGTGAGTGACAGGTCGTACTCCTTCTTGAACGCGAGTCCCGCGAACGCGGCGAACAGCACGACGACGCCGAAGTGAACGATGTACCCGCCGTAGCGCCGGCGATTCCGCGCGATGAGTCGTACGAACGCGACCGGCACCGGCTCGTCGTGCATCCGACGACGTGCATTCACGCCCTTCACAAACTCCTGCGTGATCGTCGTTAAGACGAATCCGGCAAGCGTATACGACACGAGCGCGTATCCGTCGCGCATGCCAAGCGCGAAGAGCGCCGCGCCGAGGAACACCCCACCCGCTACTGGCACGGCGAACTGTCGCTTGAGGTTCGCGATCGACGCCCGGCGCCACGCGATGAGTGGACCGATCCCGGTAAGCGCCAGCAGCAGCAGGCCGAGCGGAATGTTCACCGTGTTGAAGAACGGCGGACCCACCGTGATCTTCGAGCCCCGCACGGCTTCGCTGATGATCGGGAACAAGGTCCCCCACAACACCGAGAACGCGATGCCGACGAGCACCACGTTGTTGTAGAGGAACGCCGCCTCACGACTCACCATGCTCTCAAGCTCGGCGCGCGCCTCGAGGTCCCTGAGCCGCGTGGCGACGAGAAACGCCGTGACGATGATGGCGACGATGAGGAACGACGCGAAGTAGGTGCCGACCGGCGACTGCGCGAACGAATGCACGCTCTCGATCACACCGCTCCGCGTGATGAACGTGCCGAGGATCGAGAGCAGGAACGTCGCGACGACGAGCGTGACGTTCCACTTCCGCAGCATGCCGCGCTTCTCCTGGATCATGATGGAATGGAGAAACGCGGTGCCGGTGAGCCATGGGAGCAATGACGCGTTCTCCACCGGATCCCACGCCCAGTAGCCGCCCCATCCAAGCTCGACGTACGCCCACCACATCCCCATCGTGATGCCGATGGTGAGGAACAGCCACGAGACGAGCGACCAACGCCTAACGGCGGCCAGCCACTCCGCGTCCAGCCGCCGCGTCACCAGCGCGGCGATCGCGAACGCGAACGGAATAGACGTCGCGACGTAGCCGAGATAGAGGTTGGGCGGGTGGAACGCCATCCCGGGATTCTGCAGCTGGGGATTCAGCCCGGTGCCATCGGGCGGAATCCAATCCAGACGGGCATACGGGTTCGCACTGAAGGCCGTCGTCCCGAGAAAGAAAATGAGAATCGTGGCGAGCGTGCCGGTGACGTACGGCATCAGGTCGCGATTGCGCTTCCGATTCGCGAACAGCGTCAGCGCCGAGTAGAGCGAGAGGATCAAACACCAGAACAGCATGGAGCCCGCCTGTCCTCCCCAGAACGCCGAAAACTTGTAGACCGTCGGCAGGTTCGCGCTCGTATACGACGCCACGAACCGGAGCGAGAAATCGCTCGTGATCAGCGCCGTCCACAGTCCAATGGAGGAGAGGGCCACGAATGCGAAGCTCGCGTACATCGCCCGTTCGCCGCTCGCGACGAGGTCGGCGCGACGCATGTGGCCGCCTGCGAACGACACGGTCGCGCTCCAGATGGTCATGAGGAGGGCGACCCAGAGTGACAGCTCCCCAAGGAGAATCACGCTGCCGGACCCTTCGCTGCCTTGTATCCGGGCGTCGACTGGTACTTGTCGGGTGCGTTCTCGTATCGCGACGCGCACTTGGCGAGCAGCGTCGTCGCGACGAATGTCCCTTCACGGTTGTACCTGCCCTCGACTACGACGTCCACACTGTCGGTGAACGTGTCGGGGATGACACCGCGATAGGTAACCGGAATGATCTGGCTCCCGTCGGTCACGCGAAATGACACCGCTCGCCCACCGGGCTGGCGTTCGATCGTGCCGGGAACGACCCGCGCGCCCATCTTCACGCCCGTGTCGTAAAGCGTCGAGTCGCCCTTCACTTTCGCGGTCAGCTCGCCGGGAGTCAGGTAGTACATGCCCGTCTCACCGATGGATGTCGCCATCAGGTACCCGGCAGTGCCGAGAACCAGAACACCGCCAATGATGAACTTCGTGCGTGCCCGTACCACAGCTACCCCTCGGCGATTCGCGCCGGATTCGCGTTCACTGCGACTTGTGCAACGCCGCGCCTCGCACCCGCGACATGATGGTATTCAACTCTTCTTCGGCCTTGGCCCGCTCTTCCGGGGTCCAGAAGTCGATGTGCTGGTTGGCGTCGCGCACGCGGAAAAGTAGCTCGTCAATGAGCTCGCGGAGCGCGGCGTTGCGGCGGCGTTCCAGGTCGGGCTTGATGGCAGGTTCGCTCATGAGGAGACTGGAAAGCGGTCGAGCCACCGCCTGGACTCTTACTGGCGTGGCGGAGGATTGGACAGTACCTGTTGGGCCAATATAGGATCGGGCACCACGCGAGATAAGAGCGGTCCCACCTTCAGCAATCGGGAGGCGGTGCTCGGCTCATTGGTGCCCGACGGCGTCCTGACCGTCTTCGCGATGAGCAGTGTCGCAACGCCCGCGCCAGCCGCGTCCCAAACGAGGTCCCGATAGCTGAAGAGGCCGTACGATCGCCGGTCGCGCAGCTCCTTTCCAACAGAAACAGCGGCGGTAGCGGCCCACGCGCCAACGAGTGCCTGATCGTGGTCGACGCGTGCGGCCTGAAGCGCACTGTAGGCGACGGTCTGGGTAAACGCCGCGATGAAGAAATGCTTCAGCTTGTCCGACCCGAACCAGTTGTCGGGCGGCGCGGTGAGTGACAATGCAAGTGCCACCTGGGCGATCATGCGACACTCCTCGTAAGGGTGCTCTCTCGAACGAGCTGCGGTAGCCGCGATGCGATGAGCCCGAGCGAGCGACCAACGAGCTCCAGGTGGCCCGGCGTGTGAATCCAGCTGCTGGCCCCGGAAGGGTGCGGTAGCGGAATCACCTCGGCCGCCTCGGGCAGGTTGCGAAGCCGATGGGCTCGGCCAATGAGCTCAGAGAGAAGCCCGTTGCCGAGAAACCGTTCGATCGCAAGGCGTCCGACGGGAATGATCACGCGGGGTCGAATCATCTCGATCTCGGCGTCGAGCCATGCCGAACAATTCGCGATCTGGGACGGCGATGGAACGCGGTCACCGCGACCCGAAGGGCTGGATCCCGGGAAACAGCGTGTGATCGCGGCGATGTAGATGCGTTTCCTTGCAACGTGCTCGTCGATCCCGATCGACGCGAACCATCGGAACAGCGTTCGGCCCGCGCGGCCGGCAAACGGTCGTCGATCGATCACTTCGGTCTTGCCAGGCGCCTGCCCAACGAGCATCGCCAGCGGATCTCGGGCCGACGAGATCACGGGCAAGACTGCCGGGTCATCGAACGTGCACCGCCTACACTCTGCAAGCGCCGCGGCATGCGTCTCAAGCAATACAGGCAGCCGTCGGGCGCGCGGTCCACCGCCTCGGTTCATGCGACAGCGGCCTCGGTTGGCGCGGGCATCGCGCCAAAGTCATACGGCGGGCGATGCACTCCACGATCGCTGATGATCGCGGTGATGAGCGCCGACGGTGTAACGTCGAATGCTGGGTTGTGCACCGCGGCCTCGGGCGCCGCCGTCAGCGTGCCAAAGCCGCGGCGAATCTCGTCGGCGTTCCGCTGCTCGATTTCGATCGCGGCACCATCAGGCGTCGCGGGATCGAAGGTCGACCACGGAGCGGCGACGTACAACGGAATCCCATGATGATGCGCCGCGACCGCGACCCCGTAGGTGCCTACCTTGTTGGCGACGTCACCGTTCCGGGCGATGCGATCCGCACCAACGATGCAGAGGTCGATTCGGCCCGCGCGCATGAGCGATGCCGCCATGTTGTCCGCGATGACGGTTACTGGAATTCCCGCCCGCGACAGCTCCCAGGACGTTAGGCGGCTGCCCTGGAGGAGCGGCCGAGTCTCGTCGACGAACACCTCGATGCGCCGACCGGCACCCGCTGCGAGATAGATGGGCGCCAGTGCCGTCCCGATTCCGGCGGTCGCGAGCGCCCCGGCGTTGCAGTGGGTGAGCACGCGGGCGCCGTCGGGGAGCAGTGGCAATCCATGTGTCCCGATGCGCTCGCACATCGCCCGATCCTCGTCGCGTATGCTCGTCGCTTCGGCGCGAAGGGCATCGACGACGGCGCGCGGCGAGTTCGCGCTCGCGTCCGCCACACGCAGCATCCGTGCGACCGCCCAAGGGAGATTCACCGCGGTGGGGCGTGTTGCTCGAATGGTCGTGGCAACGGACCGGACACGCTCGCGAAATCGCGCGATTGGCTCATCGACGAACGGAGAGAGCGCAACGACCATCCCCATTGCTCCGGCGACGCCGATTGCCGGCGCGCCGCGAACGGCGAGCGTGCGAATGGCATCGCAGACCTCGTCGAGGGTGCTGAGGTCGCGCTCAACGAACGTCCCCGGCAAACGCCGCTGGTCGATAATGCGCACCGCCAGGCCGTCCGAGCTCCAGTCGACAGTCCGAATCGTTTGCACGCGGTCAAGCTAGCCACGGGACCGCGCGGTTGGGAACGGACCAGGACCATTCCCCACCGTGCCAGCTCACGCCGCCAGCAAATCCTCGCGGCGTTCACGCTCTCGGCGCGCCACGCGCCGCCGGCGATCCGGGAAGTAGCGATCGAGGAACGCGAGCAGCGCACGCTCCTCTGGCGTGTGATTCGCGGTCACTCGACGGCGGCCTCGCGGCCGTTCGAAGTTGGCGCCGATCGTGACGCCGGCGTCCACGTAGCGCGCGATCACGAGCGGATGAACGTAGGAGGACCGGCAGATAGCGGGAGTGTTTCCGAGCTCCGCAGCAACGAGGCGCGCCGCGAGCGCCACGTTGCGTGTCGCCTCGCGCGAGTTTGCTCCCGGCCCGAGATCATGGAGCACCGTGGCCATTCGCAACGTACCACCCCAGGTGCGGAAATCCTTCGCCGTGTAGCGTGCGCTCCCGAGTCGCTTCAGGTATTCGTTCACGTCTTGCGATGTGAGATCCGTCCATCGACCGCGGTCGAGGTAGCGGAACAGCCGCTTGCCGGGCGTCTTCATCAGTCGTGCAATGACGGTTGCGAGCTTGCGGTCGAACACGACCTGCCGCTGGCGAATCGAGCCCTTGCCTCGATAGTCGAACTGCACGCGCTCGCCGTGCAGCGTCACGTGCGATTTGCGGAGTGTGGTGAGCCCGAAGGTTCCGTTGTCGCGCGCGTAGCGCTCGCTGCCCACGCGAAAGAACGCCTCGCCGATAAGTCGAACTGCTGCCGCCGTCACCGCCTCGCGCGACAACTCCGGCGCCCCAACGTCTCGCGCGATTCGGCGACGCATGGCGGGCAAGTCGTGGCCCATCCGACGGACTCGGTGGTATTTGCGAAGCTGACCACGCTCGACCGCGCGCTCGTGATACCGATATTGACGCCGGCCCCGCGCATCGAAGCCCCACGCCTGGACCGAGGCGTTCGCGCCGCGCGCGATGTGCACGTCACGCCACGCTGGCGGTATGCGAAGGCGCGTTATCCGCTCGATCGTCGCCCGATCGCGAATGACTCGTCCAGCGTGATCGACGTATGTGAATCCCTTCTTCGGCGTCCCTCGCCGAACGATCCACCGATCACTCATACGAGCAGCGCCAAGGCAAGTTCAGGTCCACCTCCTTACATTTGAAAATCTCGCCTCGACCGCCACGGCGCTCGAGCCTACCCTCCGACGCCCAATTCCTCGAATGCCATACGCTTCGATCGAGCTGTCCGTCGCCGACCGTGTCGCCACGATTACGGTCAATCGTCCGGACAAGCTGAACGCGCTGAACGCGGCAACCATCGGCGAGCTCGGTGACGCGATCGACGAGGTTCGCCATCGCGACGACGTCGGTGGAGTCATTCTCACCGGAGCCGGACGGGCGTTCGTCGCGGGAGCCGACATCAGCGAGCTGGCTTCGCAAACGCCGATGCAGGCCAGGCAGCGTGCGCTCCGCGGCCAGCAGATCTTCAGGCGCTTCGAGACGTCACCCAAGCCGGTGATCGCGGCCGTGAACGGCTTCGCGCTTGGCGGTGGGTGCGAGCTCGCCATGGCCTGCCACGTCCGCATCGCCAGTGATGCGGCGAAGTTCGGTCAGCCCGAGGTCAAACTCGGGATTTGTCCAGGCTACGGCGGGACGCAACGGCTCCCTCGCCTCGTGGGAATGGGTCGGGCTTTGCAGCTGCTCATGACCGGCGAGATGGTCGACGCCGCCGAGGCGCATCGGATCGGTCTGGTCAATCGCGTCGTTCCGGGCGGCGAGCTGTTAGGCGCTGCCGACGCGATGCTTCGTCAGATGCTCGCGAACGGTCCGCTTGCGCTCTCGTCATGCATCGAGGCGGTCGTTCGCGGGACCGAGACATCCCTCGACGATGGACTCAATCTCGAAGCGAACCACTTCGCGTTGCTGGCGGGATCGCAGGACATGGCGGAGGGCACGCGGGCGTTCCTCGAGAAGCGGCCACCGGTTTTCGCAGGCCGATGAAGTCACCGCTGGTTCTTGTGCTGGCCAATTTGCCGTGACCGTGACCGCGCCGTTGCCGAGCGCCTTTGCTGACGAGACCTCGGGGTCCGTCACTCTCGAAACGATTTCGCTGCGGGAGTTCCGAAATCTCGCGCGCGTCACGCTCGACGTGCCGCGTGAAGGAATGGCGATCGTTGGCGACAACGGCCACGGCAAGACGAACCTGCTCGAAGCAATCTACTATCTGCAGCTGCTCCGTTCGGTGCGGGGCGCACGGGACCAGGACGTCGTCAGGTTCGGCGCGCCGGGTTTTCACATCGCGGCCGATGCAGTCGTGGGCCGGCCTCGCGTGCTCACGGCGGCCTTTCAGCGCGCGGGCAAACGTAAGCGAGTCACGGTCGATGGAGCGGAGCCGACCCGGCTCAGTGACGCGTTAGGCTCGCTGCCCTCCGTGATGTTCTCGCCGCGCGACGTCGAGCTCGTTGCCGGTGCGCCCAGTGAGCGGCGACGTTTTCTCGACGTCGCGCTTGCACTGACCTCCCGCCGATATCTCGCTGCGCTTCAGCAGTACCGGGCAGCGCTGGTGCGGCGCAACGCCGCGTTGCGCGACGCGGCGCGGAAGGGAGAAGCGGGTGGCATTCCCAGGGCTGCGGTGTGGGAGCCTGCGCTCGCCGAGCATGGGGCGCTCCTGTGGGCGGCGCGAGTCGCCTGGGTGGAGCGGGTGGCCGACGATTTCACGCGACTTTGCGCAAGCATCGGCGAGCGCGGCACGGCCCGGATGCGTTATGCGACGACGTCCTCGACGGCAGCTGCCGCACGCAGCGGCGTATCGACAGTCGATCTCGCGGGGCTTCTCGCGGATTCGCTCGAGGCGCACAGGGCCGTGGACTTGCGGCGCGGCCTCACGCACGTGGGCCCACATCGCGATGACCTCGATCTCACGCTCGACGGCCATCAGCTGCGCGCGTTCGGTTCCGCGGGCCAGCAGCGTACCGCATCGATCGCGCTTCGACTGCTCGAGGCCGCTACACTTCGTGGCGCCGGCAGTGCTCCGCTCGTCCTGCTCGATGATCCGTTCGCCGAGCTGGATGCGACGAGAGCGGCGCGCATCCTGGAGCTGCTCGGAACGAGCGGAGTCGCGCATCAAACGATTCTTGCCGTGCCCCGATCGATGGACATTCCGAGCGAGATGACATCGCTGCCACGATATCGGATCGTGGATGGCCAGATTGGTGAGTTGAGATGAGCGGCGAGCGCGGTAAGCGACCTCAGCAGATCTCTGCAGCGATCTCACAGTTTCTCGAGCAGTCGGGGTTGCGAGAACGGGTCGAGCAGGCGTCGGTCGTTCCGGAGTGGCCCACGGTCGTCGGCGCGCAGATCAGCGCGGTCACGGAACCGTTGACGGTGACGGCGGATGGAGTCCTGTTCGTGGCAGTCCGGACGCATGCTTGGATGTCCGAGTTGTCTCTGCTCGAGCCGGAATTGCTTGCGTCGCTGAACCGGCGGAAAGACCGGGCACCAGTCAAGAAGATTCGATGGCAGCTGATGCGATGAGCCGGCCCGGAGAGCGGGCTCGGTGTCGCTTGCTAATTTGTTGGAACATTGGCACTTAGGCGAAGGCAAGAATCTTGCTTTCGGGTCGCCTCTTCGTTATTTTTTGTGGTTCGCGCGCCGCGCGTTTTCGGCGTGTGTTCGGGTGATGTTGTACGACCGCTTTCAGGGTGAACATGGCGAAGAATGCTGAAAAGCCGGAATACGGCGCTAGCAACATTCAGGTACTCAAGGGGCTCGAGGCCGTTCGTAAGCGCCCCGGCATGTACATCGGATCGACGTCCGCGCGCGGGTTACACCATCTCGTGTACGAGGTCGTCGACAACTCCATCGACGAGGCGCTGGCCGGATTCGCCGACAGGGTCGACGTCACCATTCACGCCGATGACTCGGTGACGGTCGACGACAATGGACGCGGCATCCCCGTCGACGTTCACCCAACGGAGAAGATGCCTGGGGTGGAGCTCGCGATGACCGTGCTGCACGCCGGCGGAAAGTTCGACAAGGACAGCTACAAGGTCTCCGGCGGTCTGCACGGCGTCGGCGTGTCCGTCGTGAACGCGCTCTCCGAGAAGCTCAAGGTGTGGGTGAAGCGCGACGGGAAAGAGCACTACATGGACTTCGCGCGCGGCACCACTACCACCAAGCTCAAGGTGCTGGGCAAGGCCGGCGCCCGCGAGCGCGGCACCAAGGTGTGGTTCAAGCCCGACGACAAGATCTTTACCGAGCTGCGCTACGACTATGCAACGCTCGCCGCCCGCCTGCGCGAGCTCTCGTTCCTTAACAAGGGCGTGACGATCACGCTCACCGATGAGCGCGAGGGACAACAGAAGCAGGAGACCTTCCACGCCAAGGGCGGGCTCCAGGAGATGGTGAAGTTCCTCAACACCAGCCGGAAGCCGCTGCACTCGGAGGTCATGTACTGTGAGACGGAGCGAGACGGCATTGGCATCGAGGTCGCGCTGCAGTACAACGACGGGTACAACGAGAACGTCTTCTCGTTCGTGAACAACATCAACACGCACGAGGGCGGCACGCATCTCACGGGCTTCAAGTCGGCACTGACGCGGACGATCAACAACTACGCGTCCAAGGGGAATTTCCTGAAGAAGGCCGACTTCACGTTGTCCGGCGATGACGTGCGTGAAGGCCTCACGGCTGTGCTCTCGGTGAAGGTTCGCGAGCCGCAGTTCGAGGGACAGACCAAGACCAAGCTCGGAAACTCCGAGGCCGAAGGCGCGGTCAAGACCGTCGTGAACGAGTGGCTCGCGTCGTACCTCGACGAGCACCCGCGGACGGCGAACATCGTCGTCGAGAAAGCGGTGTCAGCTGCGCGCGCGCGCGAGGCTGCCCGCAAGGCGCGTGACCTAACGCGAAAGAAATCCGCGCTCGACGTCGGCAACTTGCCCGGCAAGCTCGCGGACTGCTCGCTGAGCGACCCGGCGCTGTGTGAGCTCTACCTCGTCGAAGGCGACTCGGCCGGTGGATCCGCCAAGCAGGGGCGCGACCGGAACTTCCAGGCGATCCTCCCACTGCGCGGCAAGATCATCAACGTCGAGAAGGCCCGCATCGACAAGGTCCTCTCGAACGAAGAGATCCGCACGATCATCACGGCGATCGGCACCGGGATCAAGGAAGACTTCACGATCGACAACGCGCGCTACCACAAGGTCATTCTCATGACCGACGCGGACGTCGATGGCGCGCACATCCGCACGTTGCTGCTCACGTTCTTCTTCCGGCAGATGCCGGAGCTCATCGAGGCGGGTTACATCTACATCGCGCAGCCGCCGCTCTTCCGCGTGGCCAAGGGCAAGGAGGAGTATTACGCCTACGACACCGGTGAGCGGGACGACATCGCCGCGCGACTCGGCAACGGCGACGGGCGTGGCTCGGTGAACGTGCAGCGGTACAAGGGTCTCGGTGAAATGAATCCCGACCAGCTCTGGAAGACCACGATGGATCCGGAGACGCGCACGATCCTCCGCGTGAACATGGAAGACGCGGTCTTGGCCGATCAGATCTTCCAGACGCTCATGGGCGATGAGGTCGAGCCGCGGCGCGTGTTCATCGAGCAGAACGCAAAGTTCGTCAGCAACCTCGACATCTAACCGTTGGCCGAGCGAAGAACGACGACCAGACGCGAGCCTGGTTGACGCCTAACGGGAAGTGTGTAGCTTAGCCCCCTCACGTATTGGACAACCATCCAACGCGAGGGGGCTCGTTATGAGGAATGCACACGTCGTCGTGGTAGTGCTCGTGGGACTCGGAGCCTGCTCGGACAGCCCGGTTTCACCACGAGGGCCCGCACTCGATGCGGTCAGCGATCCCAATCTTGCGGCAGTCGCGTCGACGACCAGCGAGGTCGTGCCGATCGATATCACCGCATTCGTCCCATGCGCAAACGGCGGAGCCGGAGAACTCGTTCAAGCGGTGGGTCGGCTTCACCAGGTGTTCACCTTGGTCATCAACGCGAACGGCAGTTTGACCGTGAAGGGCCACTTCCAACCCCAGGGCCTAACGGGCGTTGGTCTCACGACGGGAGACAAGTACCAGGCAACCGGCGTGACGCAAGAAATCGATCACTTCGGTGCGGGGTTCCCGATCATCTCGACGTTCATCAACAACTTCCGCTTCATCGGTGCGGGCCCGGGCAACAATCTTCTTTTCCACGAGGAAAGCCACGTGACGATCAACGCCAACGGGGTTATCACCGCGTTGGTGGATCACATCAGCCTGGAGTGTCGCTGACGTCCGAGATGGCGTCGTACGCCGGGGCGGGTGTCTATTTCGTCACCCGCCTCCTCACGGAGCTCATCGCCCGGCCGTACTCGTATTCCCCCTGAATGGTGTCGGCCGCTTTCTCGAACGCCGGCCGCAGGTCGTCGTCGATGGTGATCGTGTTCGCGATCGCGACCAGCAGCTCCGAGCACTCGTAATCCGAGTCGATCTTCGCCGCCGACGCGAGCACCGATTTCGCGAGGTCCTTCGTCAGCAGCTCGCGAGTCACCAGCGGCATCAGCGCGCGACGGTGCTCGTAATCCGACCCGATCTTGTCCGTGGCAGCGAAGTACGCGTCTCGCGTGGATGCGTCGAGTCCTCCGTTCTTACCCATGAGAATGAGGAACTCCGCGAGCTCGTAGTCGGACTGGATCCGCGCGGCATCCTGCAGGAGCGTACGATTCACGGCGGGCGTTAGGCCGCCGCCGGCGACGATCGCCGACAACACTCGGCGATGCTCGTAATCGGACTTGATCGCGCCAAGGGCCTTCACATAGGTCGGCCGCGTCTGATCGTTGATGGCATACCGCTTCGAGACATCGATCAGCAGCTCGGCCAACTCGTAGTCCGAGTTGATCGTGCTGGCGGCATCGAGCAGCGCTTGCACGGTTGTCGGTGCGAGTCGATCACGCTGCAGCAGGGCGTTGAGAGCGCGGCGGCGCTCGTAGTCCGAATCGATCTTCTTCGCGGCAGCGACGAATGCCGGGTGCGAGTCATCGCTGAACGCGTCGAGCTTGGACACCGCCACGAGCAGCTCGGCGAGCTCGTAGTCCGATGACATGTCGGCGCCCGCTTGTTCGACCACACGCTTGATCTGCGCGCGATCGAGCTGGCGCATGGAGAGCAGCTTCGTATAGTAGCGACGGCGCGCGTAATCAGTCGAGACGAGCTTTACCTCCTGAAGTACCGCGTCGACGCCCCCGCGCTCGAGCAGTGCGGGAACACGCTGATCGACCGCGAACCCGGTCTGACGATCGAGCGCAACGAGCGCGGCGGCGAGCCACGCCCGCGCGCCAGCGTCGAACTCATGGCGAGCACCGTTTTCCGAGTACGTGCGCTCGAGCGTACCGCCACTGCCCGGCCGCACGACCAGCCGCTTCGTGTCGTCACCGATGTGTTGCTCGAGCGTGAATGACCCGCCGCTCGAGATCGACTCGATGTCGGTGACATCGCGGTTGAACTTCACCTCACCGCGCGCTTCCATCTCGTACGAGCAATCGCCATCCGACCATTGCACGACCCAACGTTTCGACCCGTTGTCGCTGTTGATCCAGTTCGTGTGTGAGCCGTTGTCGTGACCGGCGTTGGGATCGCATGGCGCGCGAGAAGCCGGCGGCGCGAATTCGCCAGCCGGTACGTCGCGTGCAACGGGACCCACCGCGCCGGCTGTTGTCGCGGGGGTCAAGGCCGCCCGAGCGGCGAGCGTGCGCGCCGGCTCGTCCAGCTGGACCGGGCCGACACTGATTCCGTTGTCAATCGTCGTTGCCCGGTTGCCCTGCACTGCTGCCAGCGCCGGCGCCGGCTCGGCTGCGAGACTGTAGACAGGCGACGCGGCAGCGACACCCGTCACGAGCGCGCCAGCAGCGAGCCCCGCCTGCACCCCTGCCCACAGCGAGACGCGTCCGCGTCGGCGACGGTCGTCGAGCACAGCGAGCAGGCGGCCCGCCATCTGCGACGGCCGGGCCATCGCGAGACCGCCAAGCGCGGCTGCACCGACGATTCTCGTCGACCGAGCGACGCGCAGCAGGTAGTCCGCGTAATCCGACGCTTTGGCGCCGGCGCCAAGCACTTCATCGTCACACGCCCGTTCTCGCTCGACACGCAGCTCCCGTGCGGCGAGCCACGCGAACGGATTGAACCAGTGCAACGCGCAAGCGAGCTGGCCGACGAGCTGCGTTAGGCAGTCGTAGCGTCGCACGTGCGCGAGCTCGTGTCGGAGCACGTCGAGTCGCTGTTCGATGGTCGAATCGAAATCATCGGCTGGCAGGAGCACGACGGGACGGAAGACACCCCAGGTCATCGGCATGACAGGCCCATCGAGCTCCAGGAATCGAACGCGTCTTCGCACGTCGAGCTCGCGCAATGCCGATGGGATGAGGAGCGCCCAGCGACCACCGTGCAGCGGCCGTGCGCGACGCGAGACGGTCGCGAGTCGGGCAAACGCCATCACGGTCGGAATCAGTGCGATCACGACGCCAAGCGCCCAGACGGCCGCGAGCCACGGGATTAATGGCGCCGCGCCCGGGCGAGGCGCGTCCGCTGACACGTGAGCCGCCGCGCCCGAGGCCTCGGGCCCTATGGCAACATGCCGGACCTCGAGCATCGTGGTAGCTCGTTCGGCCGTCGCGACGCTCGGTGGCGCCAGCTCGTCTGGGGAGGGCGAGGCATCGGTTCGCCGGGGCGTGTCGGCACGCGGTGCCAACGCCAGCACCGCATTGGTCGACGCACTCGTCAACGCGGCGGGAACGGTCAGCTCAGTGATCACGGCGGGCACTTCGCGCGCCGTGAACGGCCAGAAGCCGACATGCAGGGTCCATCGCGGGACGATTGCACTGATGACGGGCACGGCGAGGGCGCCTCCGAGCGTCAGCGTCCAGATCATATGTCGCGACGCCGCTGTGGCCCCGCGGGCCAGCATGGAGCAGACCGTGCCGAGAACGAGGATCACCGCGCCCTTGAGCAGTGCAGCAGCCACCACCGGCGCGAACGCGACCAGGTATTCGGCCCGCGCGAAGTCGTTGAGGTTCATCGTCACTTTCCCTCTCGTTTGGCCCGATCTATCAACGTCGCGAGCTGATCGGCCTCAGCCGGCGTGAGGCGTGACTCGGACATGTCGAGCAGGGCTGCCACCGCCTGCGTTGCCGAACCATCGAAAAACGTTTTTACCAGCTGCTTGAGCGCCGACTGGCGGGCGGCGGTTCGTGGGACGACCGGTGAGTAGACATAACGCGGCCCGTCATGTCGATGTGTCAGATGCCCCTTCTCCTCGAGAATGCGCATCATCGCGCGGACCGCCGAATAGCTCGGGGGATCGGACATCCCGTCGAGCACCTCGGCGGCGGTGGCTGACCCGCGGGCATAGACGATCTCCATGATCTGGCGCTCGCGGCGGCTGAGTGGGGGCGGCTTCTTTTCGGACATTGGTGAACGGGGCGGCACGGTGCGATGCTAACAATTTAGCACTGTGCGAAATCTTTAGCATCACGCGCTCCGCCTGTCAAGAGCCCGCACTCCGGCGTGCTCGGGATCCGATCGGTCAGCCCGGTTTCTTCGACTCGGCGAGGAGGACTTTCACGTAAGCGAGGTGTGCGGCAATGATGGCCGCACACGGTACCGCGGCGCTGATCCAGGTAACCGCCGCCTCGGTTGGATCGATCCCGCCGCTCGCCGTGTGGCGGGAGCCGACCGCGATGAGCGCGTACAGCGCGAAGACACCTAACGAGACACCGACGGCCCCGAGGGCCGCGAGCTTTGCGTACTTGCGGACGGACATCGGCGAGTCGGATGCGGTCATGGTCGGATTGGTCCTCAGGCGTGCTCGAATGGGGTCACGCCGGCCGACGTGACGCGATGGGAAATGAGCGGCAGCGGGGGCTCCGCCTCGTCGGCAATGGCGATCGCCCGGCGAAGCGTGGTCAGCCCGGCATCAATGCCAGCACGGTCTCGGGCGAACACCGTTGCAAGCGGCTCGCCGTTCTGCACGACGTCTCCCGGCTTCGCGGTGATCACGAATCCGACGGACGGGTCGACACTGTCCTCGATGCGTGTCCGGCCACCGCCGAGGGCGGTCACGCCGCGGCCGACGGCGCGGGGCTCGACGCGGGCGACGACCCCGGCGCGCGGGGCGAGAAACAACTCGCACGCACCCGCCTGCGGCAGCACGGATGGATCATCCACGACGGCTGCGTTGCCGCCCTGGGCGTCGATGATCTCCTCGAACTTGCGCGCGGCCTTGCCGCTCGACACAGCGACCTCCATGGCGCGCCGCGCCGCGTCGAGCGAGGGCGCCGCGCCGCCGAGCACGAGCATCTCCGCGCCTAACGCGTACACGACGCCGAGGACGTCCGGCGGGCCTTCGCCGCGCAGGGTGTGGATGGCTTCCTCCACTTCGAGCGCGTTGCCGCACGCGCGGCCGAGGGGGCGATCCATCGCGGTGATGAGGGCAACCACAGCGCAGCCACGATCGACGCCAAGGTCGATCATCGTCCGAGCCAGCTCGAGCCCGCGATCGAGCTCGGGAAGAAACGCACCGGATCCACGCTTCACATCGAGCACCAGCCCGCTCAGTCCTTCCGCGAGCTTCTTGCTCATGATGCTGGCCGCAATGAGCGGAATACTCTCGACGGTCGATGTGGCATCGCGCAGCGCGTACATCTTGCGGTCGGCCGGGGCGATCTCGGCGCTCTGACCGAGCATGGCGCATCCGATGCGCTCGATCTGCCGCGTGGCGTCGGCCAGCGACAACGTCGTACGAAAGCCGGGAATCGATTCGAGCTTGTCGAGCGTTCCACCGGTGTGTCCCAGCCCGCGACCGCTCATCATCGGGACGGCAACGCCGAGCGACGCGACGAGCGGTGCGAGCACGAGGGAGACCTTGTCCCCGACCCCACCGGTCGAATGTTTGTCGACGCGGCCGATGCCGAGGTGCTCGAGGCTCAGGTGTGCGCCGGTGCCGAGCATGGCATCGGTGAGCGAGCTCGTTTCGGCGCGATCGAGACCCCGGATGTAGGCGGCCATGAGGAACGCCGCGATCTGATAGTCGGGCACATGGCCAGCGGCGTAGGCGTTCATGAGCGCGCGCCACTCGCCCGGCTCGATCCGTCCGCCGTCGCGCTTTCGCTCGATGAGCCGCTGTGCCAGGGCAGTCACGAAATGGCCTTGCAGCGGCCTGACTGACGTTCAGAAGACAACCAAGAGCATTGACCCGATTGTGGGGTATTTCTAGGTTGCCGCCCGCGGAGCGTTGCGACGCACCGCGCCGATCGAAGCGATCGCGACGCACCGGATGGTGGCGGAACCATGTCTTTCAGCGTGGAGCACGCATGTCGTTTCGCAGTTTGCTGGTTGCATGCCTCGTCGTCGCCGGCGCGGCTCGGGCGCAGTCGCCCGCAGAACATATCGCGCTCGGGGACAGCGCGTACGCCCACTTCAAACCGGACGAGGCGCTGACCCACTACATCGAGGCCATTGGTCCGGACTCGTCCAGCTACGAGGCACTCTGGAAGGCCGCCCGCTCCGAGATCGACCTGGCCGAAGCGGAGAAGGACGAGAGTCGTCGCAATCAGTTTTCCATCGCCGGAGAGGCGCTTGCGCGTCGCGCGATCAAGGTGAACGCGCGCGACCCCGAGGCACACTTTCACCTCGCGCGCGCGCTGGGCCGGCGCGCCCTGAGCGTGGGTGTGCGAGATCGCGTCAAGTTCGGCACCGAGGTCCGCAACGAAGCGATGGAGGCGCTGCAACTCGATCCGAACCATCCGGGCGCGCTCCATGTGATGGGCGTCTGGAACGCAGAGGTCATGCGACTGAACGGAATCCAACGGTTCTTCGCGAAGAACGTTCTCGGCGGACGCGTGTTTGGCGAAGCGAGCTGGGACAAGGCGGTGTCGTACATGGAGCGGTCGGTTGCAGCGGACCCGGACCGCATCGTACACCATCTCGATCTCGGCAAGATTTACGCGGACGTTGGCGACAAGGCAAAGGCCCGCACGCAGCTCGAGCTCGTCGTGCGAGGTCGCCGGACCGATTTCAACGACCCGGCCTATCAGCGAGAGGCGCAGGCGGCGCTGGCGAAATTGGGGAGTTAGGCAATCACGTCACTGGCGCGCCAGCGCGCGCGGCGCATTGCACGGCGGGCGCGCCTCCGGCCGCGCCGCGCGACGGCCGCCAGCTCGTCGGCCAACTGCGTCCACGCGTCGCTCGCGCGGTGGCGCGCGAACCGTGCGCGACGGCGAATGGCCGTTCGCGTTTCGCGGCCGCTTTGCGGTGCCAGCAACAATGCGGCGCTGGCGCCCACGAGGGCGCCAACCAGCAACCCGGCGCCAAGCAGGCCGACGTGCTCCCAGTCCACGGAACGGCGGTACGACGAGCCGCGTGGCCGCTGCACGGGTGGGTCGTCGTCATCATCAGTGGGTGCACGGCGGCCGGCGTCGGCATTTGGTGCCGGGCGTGTGCGCGATTCGGTACGCGTTGCGTTTGGGCGAGGTAAGCTCGGATCGGCGAAAGACATGGGACAAGCTCTCGTTTGGGGCTGGTAAGAATCTTGCTATGTTCGGGCCGCATCGCGAGCACTGTCCATGCAGGTCGGCTCAGCGGGGACAACATTGGTGTTGCATAACCGTTTGGGCCATTCGCCACGGACGTTCTCGCGCGGTCGGGTACGATTCACTTGCCTGACGCGCCAATGATCTAGGCGCACTCTTGAGTGCCGAATCACCACCATGTTCACCAACACACAGAAAGGATCATCCGCGTCAGCCGTGAGGACTCGCATGAACGGGAAGGGGAAGACGGTCTTGCTCGTGGAGGATAACGAGGATAACCGCATCGTTTATTCCACGATCCTACGGCACTTCGGCTACACCGTCACGGAAGCCCTCAATGGTGAGGAAGGGATCAGCAAGGCGCGGGCAGAGAAGCCCGATCTGATCCTGATGGACATCTCGATTCCCATCATCGACGGGTGGGAAGCGACGCAGGTGCTCAAGCACGATCCTGCGACCAACGACATCCCCATCATCGCGTTGACCGCGCACGCGCTCGCATCGGATCGCGAGAAGGCGATGGAAGTCGGCTGCGATGGGTATCTCGCGAAGCCGTGCGAGCCACGAGCGGTAGTCGCCGAGGTACAGCGGTTCCTCGGACGCGACAATGGGTCGTGACTCGGTCGCGCGAATCCTGATCGTCGACGATCACGAAGACAACATTGAGTTGTTACGGGCGCGCCTCGAGGCGCGCGGCTACGTCATCGAGAGCGCGATGGATGGCGAGCAGGCGCTTCGGTGTGTGGATCAATCGCCGCCCGACCTGATCCTGCTCGACGTGATGATGCCGCGCATCGACGGCTTCGAAGTCGTGCGCCGGTTGAAGGCCAACAGAAGCCTGCCCTTCATCCCGATCATCCTGCAGACCGCCCTCGATTCCACAGAGCACAAGGTCGAGGGGCTGGACGCCGGCGCCGACGATTACATCACGAAGCCGATCAACTTCGCCGAGCTCGAAGCGCGCGTGAAGTCCATGCTGCGCATCAAGCGGCTGCAGGACGCGCTCGAGGAGCGCGAGCGAGAGCTCTCGGAGGTGAATGCGCGGCTCCTCAAGATAGCGCAAACCGATTCGCTGACGGGGCTCGACAACCGGCGCTATCTGGAGGAGCGCCTCGAAGAAGCATTTGGTCATTCGCGACGGCTCAAGGAGCCGCTTGCGGTGGTGCTGTGTGATCTGGATCGCTTCAAGAGTGTGAACGACACCCACGGCCATCAGGCGGGCGATGCGGTTTTGAAACAGCTCGCGCGCATCCTGAAACAGGAGGCGCGGGAGATCGACCGCGTCGGTCGCTATGGGGGAGAAGAGTTTATGCTCTTGCTGCCGGGAACAGTGCTCGACGCGGCCGTTACCTTCGCCGAGCGCGCGCGTAAAGCAGTAGAGGCTCACACGTTCAGTTTCGACGGCGGCACCCTGCAGCGCACGATGAGCTGCGGCGTGGCGGCCTGGCCGCATCCGCGGATCGAAGACTGTGATGCCCTCGTGAAAGCTGCTGACGATGCGCTGTACGTAGCGAAGGAGACGGGAAGGAACCGCGTCATTCGCTTCGATAGTCAAGCGTTCAACGAGCACACCCATTCCACCACCGATGATCAACACGCCGAGGTTGATGTCAGCGATCGAGCGCTATTCCCCGCCGGACCCGGAGATCGCCCGGCTGGAGGAGAGGATCGCGGAGCTGCAACGCGAGCGTGACCAGCTCGTCGCGGTCGTCGATATTCTGCAGGACATCTCGTCCTCACTGCATTTCGTAGACATTCTGCAAGCGATCGCCCGCAAGCTGGGCGAAACGTTCGGGCTCGACCGCTGCTCGATCTATCTCGCGGGCGGCAACGCCGATGTGCGCCTCGTCGCCAGCTACGAGGACCCATCGATCCGGAATCTCGTCGTCGACCTGGATCGCTATCCGGAGCTCAAGCGGGCGTTCGAGTCGGGCGACACCGTGTTCATTCCCGACGCGCCTAACGACCCGATGCTGCAGAACGCGCGCGCGGCGCTCGACCTGCGCAACGTGCGATCGATCGTCGTCGTACCGGTGCGTTCGCGGTCGTCGGTCATTGGCGCCATCTTCCTGCGCACCGAGCGGGAGTCGGAGCCGTTCACCGAGAGCGACGTCCGCTTCTGTCAGGTGATCGCCTCGCTCACGGCGAAGGCGCTTCGCAATGCCCATCGCTTCGAGTCGCTGCTGCGGTCGAGCGATGATCGCGAGGACACGCGTCGGCGCTCGGAGCTCGAGCGCATCGCACTGGTGGCATTCCTGCGCCGCCTGCTCGACCGCTATACGGCCCGCGAAGATCACCTCTGGGCCGAGACGCTCCTCCCACGCGCATCCGACGACGAGCTGGATAGGCTCGTCTCCGTTGCCATGCAAGTCTTGGAGGAGGAAGCGAAGGGGTAAAGCGCGAACAAGACTGGTAATTGGTTACTGGTACGGGTTATTGGTTATTGAACCCTCGGGATGCACATCTCGCTGAGACGCGCATCTCGAGGGTTCTGATTACCTGTAACCAGTTCCAGTAACCAATTACCTGTGGCGTTTCTGTCCTTAAGTTTCCCGCGTGTCTCAGACCAAACCCTCCGAGACCTCGGCCCCAGACGCGCTGAGTGAGCTGGCCGCTCGCGCCGCCGCCCTGCGTCAACGAATCGAGCAGGCGTCCTACGATTACTACGTGCTCGACCGGCCGGTCATCTCCGACAAGGAATACGACCAGCTGTTCCGCGAGCTCCAGGACCTCGAGCGAGAGAATCCGGAGCTGCGCACCGCGGACTCGCCGACTCTGCGGGTCGGCGCTCCGCCGCAGTCGTCGCTGCCCAAGCATACCCACCTGGTCTCCATGCTGTCGCTCGGCAACGCGTTCAACGACGACGAGCTGGGACAGTGGGCCGAACGGCTGACGCGACTGGTTGGTGAGGACGCGGCGAAGAGTGGCTACTCCGCCGAGCTCAAGATCGATGGCGCGGCGGTGAGCCTAACGTATCGCGGCGGCGTTCTCGTCACTGGCGCAACACGCGGCAACGGCATCATCGGTGAGGATATCACTGCCAACATTCGAACTCTGCGCGACGTGCCACTGCGGCTGCGAACCGCCGCGCCACCGGCGATGATCGAGATTCGGGGCGAGGTCTACTACCCGTTCGACCGGTTCGAGCAGATGAACGAAGCGCGAGTCCAGGCAGGCGAGCCGGTGTTCGCGAATCCGCGAAATGCTGCAGCCGGCGCGCTGCGGCAGCTTGACCCCGCAGTGACGGCAACGCGGCCGCTACGGTTCTACGGATACTCGGTCGCGCTTCCCCCTGGTGTGTCCCTTCCCTTCAAGACACAGACGGAGGTGCTCACCACGCTCGCGGAGTGGGGGATCCCTGTCGCGCCCCATCACGTCCGGTGCACATCGCTCGACGACGTCGCCCAGTGGGCCCACGAGGTCGAGACAAAGATCCGCGCCCAGCTCAACTTCGCCATCGACGGCGGCGTGGTGAAGGTCGACTCCCTCGCGCTCCAGGAAGAGCTGGGCGTCGTGGGCGGGCGGGAGCCCCGCTGGGCCATCGCGCGAAAATTCGCGCCCGACATTGCCGAGACGCGGCTCAACGACATCCAGGTGAACGTCGGCCGAACCGGGATGTTGAATCCATTTGCGGTGCTCGAGCCGGTCGAAATCGGCGGAACGACCGTCAAGCTCGCGACGTTGCATAACGAGGGACTCATCCAGAAGAAGGACCTGCGCATCGGCGACATCGTGCAGGTGAAGCGCGCGGGCGAGGTGATTCCGCAGGTGATCGGGCCGGTACCGGAAAAGCGGAGCGGCGAGCTGCAGCGGTGGGAGATGCCCAAGGCCTGCCCCGTGTGTCACACGCCGGTCGAGAAGGATGAAGAGGAAGCCGCTACCTACTGCCCTAACGTGGCGTGCCCTGGCCGCCAGCTCGAAGGTCTCGTCCATTTCGCGTCGCGTGGCGCGATGGACATCCGCGGGCTTTCCTACGCGCGCATCGAACAGATGATCGCGGCGGGATTCATCCACGACGTCGCGGACATCTACGACCTGACCGCCGAGAAGGTCGAATCGCTCGAGCGGTTCGCCGAAAAAAGTGCCGCGCAGTTGGTGGATGCGATTGCTGCATCGAAACAGCAACCGTTGTCACGTTTGCTGTTCGCGCTTGGCGTTCGACACGTCGGCCAGACGGTCGCCGAGGTGTTAGCCCGTCATTTCGGGTCCATGGACGCTATCCTGACGGCATCAACGGAGGAGATCGCGGATGTCCGCGGGGTGGGCGATATCATCGCCCAGGCGGTTCGGCATTACCTGGATGACCCGTCCGCGCGCGAGCTGGTGAAGAAGCTCGCGGACCGGGGTTTGACGCTCACCGAGCCACGCAGGGCCGCTGCGGACGGTGCCCTGCGAGGGATGACGGTCGTCATCACGGGGACACTGCCGACGCTCAGCCGGACTCAGGCGACCTCTCTTGTGGAGGAAGCGGGGGGCCGCGTCACCAGCGGCGTCAGCAAGGCAACGAGCTTTGTCGTTGCGGGCGCAGACCCGGGCAGCAAACTGGAAAAGGCACGTACGCTCGGGGTGGAGACAATCGACGAGGCGGAGCTGCTGGCCCGAATCGGGCGGTAGCCAATCTCTCGGATCGTTCAGCTCAAGCATCGACGGAACGGAAGACATGCCACAATCGCTCGACCTCGCGAATCATCAAATGCTCGCGCTCTCGCGCTCCTCGCTTGCCGCGCTTCGCGCGGCCCTGATTCGCGACGCGGGGCCCGCGGCCGCCTCCTACCTTCAGGAAGCGGGATACGCCGGCGGCGAGACACTGTTCGATTCGTTCCGCAGCTGGCTCGCGATGCGGTGTGAGGTGCCGGCCGAGGAGCTCGCAGTCGAGGAGTTCGAGCGGTTCGCGACCGACTATTTCCGTGATGCCGGTTGGGGATCGCTGAAAGTCGGAACGCTCAACGACGCTGTCGCGACGCTCGATTCAACGGACTGGGGCGAGTCGGACCCGGCGGGTGGCATGGACCATCCCGCCTGTCACTTCACGACTGGCATGTTCGCCGACTTCTTCGGCAGAATCGCGGACACTCCGCTCGCGGTGCTCGAGGTCGAGTGCCGCTCAATGGGTGCCCCACGCTGTCGCTTCCTCGTTGGCAACGCGGCGGTGATGGAGCACGTGTACGACGAGATGGGCCGCGGCGTGGATTACGAAGAGGCCGTGGGGTCCGTCCTCTAGCCGCTCTTTCCGAGTACGCCCGCGTACATCGGGTTCGGCATCAGCTCGCCGTTCACGAGCACTTCGCGGTCCCACGGCAGAATGATGGTACTGTCCGTGGCGAGCGCGTAAAAGTCGGGCTCGTAGGCGCCCGTACGGAACGACACCGCCGTTTTCACTTCGGCAGCCCCTGCGTTGACGATCGCGGAGACCGCGAGGCGCATAGTGGCGCCTGAGTCACAGGTCTCATCGACAATCAGGACCCGCTGGCCGCGGGCCTCGACGGGCGCCGCGCCCATCACCGCCGGAGTTTGGCGGACTGTTTCACCCCGGTAACGCCGGCTCACCATGATCGAGTGGAACTCGCGATCGAGGATCGCGGCGACGACAGCGCCGGGTACCACACCGGCGGTTGCTACTCCTACGACAATCTCCGGGTCATACTCGCGCGCGACCTTCAGGGCGAGCGCGCGTGAGAGCTCGCCGAAGAGCGGCCACTCGATCTCGAGCACTCCCTTCGTCGGGTCGACTTCGTAGCGGCGTGGCATTGTGCGATCCGGAGGCGGGGAGCGGAAAGTTACGCGGGAACGGCCAATCGGGAATCGCCAGTTGGGAATCGGGAATCGCTCACACCCGTGGCAATGTTCCGTCAGCGGTCGCGAGCGGGTTTGGCGGGGTCTTACTTACCGGCCAGTTGCGCGTGACGGATGGGTTTCCATTAGCGTTTGCTCGCAGTCCCGCAACATCTTAGCTTTTGCGCTCCGGATTCGGCCGGCGCCCTTCGGCAGGGCGTGCCTCGCGCCGCGTCGCTCTTCAACAAAGCCGATCCCGACCGAATGTCCTGGTGGAGCCGCGTGTTCGGCGGCAAGTCCCCGCGTGATGTCAAGCCTCAGCGCCTCGACTATTTGAACGAAGCGCTCATGCTCGAACGACAGGGCGATTACGACGCTGCCCTGACGTCGTATCGGCTTGCGCTCCGCGACAAGCCGGACGACCACCGCGTCCTCCAGAACATGGCGATCGCGTTCTCGAAGACCGGCAGACACGACGAAGCAGTTCGGTGCTATCGAAAGGCCCTCGATCTCGAGCCCAAGTTGTCAGGGGCGCACTACGGGCTCGCGTTTCTTCTCCTGAAGAAGGGGGACGCCGACGGCGCGATTCAGCATCTCGAGGCGTTTCTGAAACAGCCCCCGTCCGGCGCGGAATCGGAGCGCTGGGTCCGGCACGCCCAGCAGACCCTGGACGATTTGCGCAACGGCACCGAGCCTCGGGCCGCCCGCGAACTGACCGAGCCATAGCCGTGGGGCATGTGCTCGCTGTAGTCAGTCAGAAGGGTGGAGTTGGAAAGACGACGACCTCCGTCAATCTTGCGGCCGCATTCGCTCGACGCGGGCTGAAGACGCTGGTCGTGGACGTGGACCCACAGGGTGCCGTGCGCTATGGCGTGGGGCTCAAGCGCGGCCATCCGCCGCATGGGTTCTCGGACTACCTGAATGGCGCGCGCGGGCTTCGTGAGGTCATCCTTCCAACGGCGCTGCCATGGCTTCGCGTCATGCTCGCCGGCACCGTGAGCGACGCAGCCGACCACGGGACGTACCACGCGCTCGTCGCCGAAACCGATCTGTTAAAGGAGCTTCTCACCGCGGCGCGCGAGCGTTGCGACGTGGTCATCGTGGACACGCCGCCTGGGCTCGGACCCATCGTGCACAAGGTCCTCGAGGCCAGTCAGCATGTGATCGTGCCGTTGCAGTGCGAGCCGCTCGCATTACAAACAACGCCGCAGATTCTTCGGGGTATTCAGGATATCGTACGGATGAATGATGAGCTGACGCTCGATGGCATCCTGTTGACCATGTACGAGCGAGAGAACCCGGCGTGCGAGCGAGTGGCGCAGTATGTGAGATCGCATCTTCCGGCAAACATGGTATTCGATGTGGTCATTCCGCGCACGATCGCCTCGACCGAAGCATTCGCCGCGGGGCAGCCGGTCGTGCTTCGCGAGCCGGCGGACGCGGCATCTCAGGCGTACGTGAACCTGGCGACGGTGCTCGCCCACCGATTCGAGTGAAGCGCCTACTGACTGTCGTCGCCGTGGCGTTCGGTGCTGCCTGCACCCAAGTCACGACCGACCCTAACGCGATAGTCGCGGTGCGGTTCGAAGGCTCCGCGTATCCGTCGATCGTTGCCGACGACTCGCTGCGCGACTCGCTCGGTGCCTTGCAGCCGCTGCGCGCGATAGGGCTCAACTACAAGGGCGAACCGATCGAGGGCGCGGGGTTCGTCTTCTCGAGCCCCGACACCGTGTTGCGCGTGTACGAGACCGGCGACGTGTTCGCCACGCGCAGAAAGACCGATGCGACTCCGGCGCGCGTATTTGCGACTGCGGGGAAGCTTCAGAGCGTGCCGGACTCGCTCTTCATCGTGCAGCGTGCCGACTCGATGAAGGCCGTCAAGCAGGTCGATACCGCACTGTTTTCCCCCGGGATTGGCGCCGCCACAGCGGAAAGCTCACCGACGTTTCAAGTGTTCGGCGACACAGTCGCAGGACAGCCAAAGGCTCCAGTACGCAAGTGGCTCCTGTCGCTGCAGCTGCGATACAAGGGCACCACGATTGCCACTACCGATACCAGCTTCGCATTCACCTTTGAAAGGTCCGGCGGGACGACGAATGCCGTACGCGTGCAGATGATCGTCGATACCACGGACGACAGCGGCATCGCGGGCCATCGCGTCTTCGTGCGGAATCTGGACCAGGCTGAAGACAGCATCTACCTCATCGCGACCGTTCGACAGCGTAAGGCGAACACGGAACCGCTCCGGGACTCGACGCTTGTCATCATTCGTCCGGCACCTCCAACCGCAGCGCTCGGACGAAAATGACCCACGCAGGAGCGACCGCAGGTTCGACTTCGTCGTCTTCTCGCCCGCAACCGGAGACGCCGATGTACGCTCGCGGTGGACCACGCCCGCAGCCCGGGACGTTGAACCAGCTCCTGTTCGAGGCCGTCGAGAAATACAACAAACCTGACGCAATGCAGGTCCGCGTCGGCGAGCAGTACACGTCGATCTCACACGCCACGCTGCTGGAGCGCGTTCGCCGGGTGAGCTACGGCCTTCGCGAGATCGGCATCCAACGCGGCGACCGCGTCGCGCTCCTGTCCGAGAACCGGCCGGAATGGGCAATCGCGGACTTCGCGTGCCTGACGAGTGGCGTCACGGACGTTCCGCTGTACCCGAGTCTACCCGCGGAACAGCTCGCGTACCCGCTGCGCGACTCCGGCGCGGTGGCCATCTTCGTCTCGACGGAAGCGCAGGCCGCGAAGATCGCGGCCATACGGGGCGAAGTGCCTACGCTCAAGACCGTCATCGTGTTCGACCGTTCAGCGGCGAACAGCGCGGACATGACGCTCGAATCACTGGAGGGCCGCGGCGCGACGGGCGATTCTCCGGCGCGTACCGCGGAGTTCCGCGCCGAGGCGCTGCGGGTGAAGCCTAACGACCTGGCGACGATCATCTACACATCCGGCACGACGGGAGAGCCGAAGGGCGTGATGTTGTCGCACGACAACATCTACTCGAACGTCGCCGCGACGCGGCACGCGATCGTCATGCGCGGCGACGACGTGTCGCTCAGCTTCCTGCCGCTGTCGCACATCCTGCAGCGGATGGGCGACTACTGGTTTCTCGCGACCGGCACGAGCATCGCGTACGTCGACTCGTTCGACCTGGTGCCGCTGGCGATGGGGCAGGTTCGTCCGACCATCGCGATCTCCGTCCCTCGTCTGTACGAGAAGATGTATGCGCGCGTGCTGGAGAACGCGCTTGCCGGCGGCGCCGTGAAGAAGCGCATCTTCTTCTGGGCGCGCGGCGTCGCCGATCGCTGGGCGGATCAGAAGCTCGCGGGGCGTGAGCCACGCGGACTGTTGGCGCTGCAATACCGCCTCGCGCAGAAGCTCGTGTTTTCGAAGCTCAAGGCGCGGACCGGCGGGCGCCTGCGGTACTTCGTGTCGGGCGGTGCCCCGCTCGCTCCGGAGATCAACAAGTTCTTCTACGCCGCGGGCCTCGTCATTCTCGAGGGATACGGGCTTACCGAAACGTCTCCCGTGATCGGCGTGAACACCCCGGACAACTTCCGGATCGGGACGATCGGCAAGCCCATCGATGGCGTCGAGGTGAAGATCGCGGAGGACGGCGAGATCCTCACGCGCGGCCCGCACGTCATGCAGGGCTATTACAACAAGCCCGACGCGACCCGTGACGCGATCGACGACGATGGCTGGTTCAAGACCGGCGACATCGGCGTCATCGAGGATGATTTCATCCGCATCACCGACCGCAAGAAAGACATCATCGTCACCGCCGGCGGCAAGAACATCGCGCCCCAGCCGATCGAGAACGTCGTCAAGACGAACAAATACGTGAGCCAGGCGGTGATGATCGGGGACAAGCGGAAATTCCCGGTGATGCTCGTCGTACCGAACTGGGACAATCTCGAAAAGTGGGCAAAGGTCAAGAACATTCTGTGGACCGATCGCGCGCAGCTGCTCGCGATGCCCACGGTTCACGCAAAGATGGAGAAGGAGGTGCAGTCGAGGTTCGAGGGGCTCGCGCACTTCGAGACGCCGAAGAAGATCGCGCTGCTCGAGCACGACTTCTCGGTGGACTCCGGTGAGCTCACGCCCACGCTCAAGGTCAAGCGGCGGGTGATCGATCGGAACTACAAGACCGTCATTGACGGTCTCTACACCGACTGACGCCGACCGACACGCGCCTCACGATGTTCATCGAGCTGGTGGACTCCCTGCGGTGTCTCGAGCCACATGACGAGACATGGCTCGTCGCAGCGGCCAGCCGCATGGCGGGCCGGCACCTCGTCGAGGGCGTGCTGGGGTGTCCGGTGTGCCGCCGCGAGTACGCGGTCCGGGATGGCACGGCGTGGTTTTCGGCACGGCAGCCTGACGCCGCGAATCGGAGCCTAACGACGATCGCGGCGGACTCCGACCCCGCGCACATGACCCGCACAGCGGCGCTGCTCGACCTCAGCCAACCGGGCGGCATCGTCGTGCTGGGTGGGTCGTGGACGGCGTACGCCGATGCGGTCGCCGAGCTCGGAGTGGCGCACGTCGTCGTGCTCGACACGAAGGCGAGTGAGTCGAGTGTTCAGGAAGTCTCGTCCATCGTGGTTGACGACCGGCTGCCCTTCGGATTCGCCGCGCTGCGCGGCGTCGCAATCGACGGCAGCGGGGCATCGGCCGCTTTGCTGGCCTCCGCCGCATCGTCGCTGCGGAGTCGCGGCCGTCTCGTTGCGCCGTCGGACGCGGCGGTGCCCGACGGCGCGGAGGTGCTCGCTCGCGACGACCGGGTCTGGGTTGCGGAGCGGACCGTCGTCGCGTCGCCTCCCATTGCCCTGCGTTCCGTACGACGTTAGGCGCTAGCTGCGAGACAGCCGCAGCTCGTCGATGTTCACGTCGGCCGGCTGGGTGAGGACGTACACGACTGCGTCGGCGACGGCTTCCGGTCGCAGCATCTGCGCGCGCGGCGTAAACCCCTCGCGGTTATCGGGGTCGATCGCGTCCCAGAGCGGCGTGTCGACCTGCGCCGGCGACACGAGCGTGGCTCGAACGCCAGAGCCGCGTGTCTCGGCTCGCAGCACCTCGTGCAGCGCTCGCGCGCCGTACTTGCTCGGTGCGTAGCTCGCGTTGCCGGGGAAGATCGCCCGGTCTGCGATCGAGCCCATCGTCACGATGTGGCCGGCGTGACGGCCTTTCATCGATGGCAAGAACGCGTGGATGAGTCGAAACGGAGCGACCAGGTTGATGTCGAGCGCGGCGGCGAAGGCTCCCGGGTCGAGCGCGTCCACGGGGGCCAGCGCGAACGCCCCCGCGTTGTTGACGAGCACATCGGGCGCACCACCGAACGCGTCGGTAATCGTGCCAACGGCGCGGCCGACGGCCGCGCCATTCGCGAGATCGCACGTGACCGGGAGCGCGCGCGGCCCCAGCGACTCCGCTTCAGCTCGAAGCGTGGCGGCCGTGCGCGCGATCATGGCGACGCGGGCGCCGGTATCGTGCAGCCGGCGAGCGATCGCCAGCCCGATGCCCCGCGATGCCCCGGTGACCACCGCCGTGGTGCCCGTTAGGCGGCCCGCCCCCGCGCGAGCGTCAGGCACCTTCGTATTCGACGTAGTTGTTCTCGGTCTCCCACAACCGCAAGCGACGCAGCCGGCCGGGCGCCACGTGGCGTTCGAGCACACGCCAGCAGGCCACGACGATGTTCTCGGCGGTCGGGTTCACGCCGCGCATGAACTCGACGTCGACGTTCAGATTGCGATGGTCGACGCGGTCGATCACTTCATGCTGAACGATGGACTTGAGACGACCGAGGTCGATCACGTAACCCGTGCGCTCATCGATGGGTCCTTCGACCGCAACCTCGAGGATGTAGTTGTGACCGTGCCAGTTCGGATTGTTGCACTTGCCGAAGAGCGCTTTGTTTTCCTCGTCGGACAGTGCGGGATTGTGCAGGCGGTGCGCCGCATTGAAGCGGAGCCGTCGCGTCACGGTAACGATCGGCATCGTGGTGATCGAAGGCGAAGGCGTGCCGCGGCACGGAGCTCGCGGTCGCTTGAGTCAACGCATGCGGGTCGGTAAGTTGCCCGCCGGAACGCGAGAAAGCCCCGCGGTTGACCGCGGGGCTTTCAAAGGTGGAACGAAGAGGGTTTTTTGAAGCCCAGTCGAATACATAAGGTCCTCACCGTGCCTCCCGCCGTCCCCGCACTGGGGCATGGCGTCAACACCGCTGTCGAACCCGCTCGGTGGACTTGTTGGCTCAAAAACGTAGTCTCTTCGCCCCGAAGCAAATTGCTTAACGCGATTCCTTGGGCGTATTGGCTCACGCAACCTACTGGCTGATCGGAACGCGGTCAACTCATGGATATCGGGATTCTCGCGGGCATCGGAATGCTCATCGTTTGGGGCATCGCAACGTTCGCATTCGAGGCGCCAGGCTGGATTCATCTGCTGCTCAGCGTCGGCGTGTTCCTCATCATTTACCGCATCGTCGTGCGTGGAACGCCCGGCGTGGATACGACGACCAAGAAGCAATGAACGCCACATCCGGCGATACGTTTCAGCAATGCAGCCGGGTGACTCGGTGTCGGTAACCGACGACACCGGTTTTCTCGCGGGGACGGCGTTCCGCGCGCACTGTATGGAGATCGTTCGGTTGCTCGACGCGGCGCAGACACGCCGCGGCTTCGACACGACTGATGCCCAGGCCGCCGTGGAACAGTGCGCACGCGACGCGCGCGCCGCCGGCGTACTCCCAGAGAAACTCATCGTCGAGCTCAAGCGGCTCATGCGCGACGTGGCGCTGCCGGAGATGCGCGCGTGGTATCGATCAGTGCTGACCGACCGCGTGATCGTGTGGGCAATCGAGGCGTTCTATGGGATCGGCGCAGATGACAGCCGAGCACCGGCGGATAGCGACCGGCGTTAGGCATGCGGGCCGGGTCAGGATTTTGGACGCTTCGCCTTCCCTTCGTGCTCGAGCACGGCCGTGCGGCGCTCGACCTCGCGCAAACGATAGCAGTCCCACACGAACTGCGCTCGGATCCAGAATTCCGCCTCGACGCCGAGCGCCGCTTCAAGCTGAAGCGCGGTTTCGGCCGTAATGCCCTCCTCTCCGCTGAGAATACCGCGCACTTTCGCAATGGGCACGCCCATGCGCTGTGCGAGAGCGGCCTGCGTGAGCCGGCCCGTCTTGATGAACTCCTCACGCAGAATCTGCCCTGGACGCTCGGGTGGCTGCGACGTGGGAACGCGGACGGAAAGAATCAAAATGACGGGATGGAAGGTTGGCCTGGCGGGAGAGGATTGTGGCGCGGCCTAAGTCAGAGCGGAAGGCCTTGCGCGCAGCGCTCCGCCTCACCGGCCTCGGGCTTGTCTCCGCGATCGCATCATGCCCTCTCGCGTTCACGAGCACGATCCTGATGAATCCGCTGCTCGGTCGGCTGGAGGCCAAGTACGGTGTGGAGCTCACCGGCCATTCGGGACCGGCCGACTGGATCTTCGCCCTCATGTTTGGCGTAACCACCGTCATCCTGTTCACGGTGCTTGTGCTCGCGACGCGTACGCGCTCCACCGACAGCGCCAAACGGGTATCACCCGAATCGGCCCAGGCAGGCGACGTGACGCCGTGAGGGTTGCGGCGATGTTTGCCTCACACCATCATGGCCAGCGTAGGGCTATGGAACCCGGAGTCACGATGCGTACGATCGGCATCAGCCTGATCGCCACGCTCCTCGCCACGGAGGCCGTGTCGGCGCAGGTGCGCGCCGATCCAGGAGTCGAGATCGGCAACCGCATTGCCGTGCGGGTCAACGTGACACTCGCGGACGAGGAGACCCCGTACTCGCCGGCGCGAGATGTCGCGCTGGCGTTCGCGCGCGCGGGGGCCGATACGGTCGTCGCCCGCACGGACGAGGCGGGGGTCATCACCGTGCTTCTTCCGAAGGGTGACTACATCGTCAGCACGCGGCAGCCCTATCAGTGGAAGGGCAGCTGGTTCACGTGGAGCGTGCCGATCAGTGTACGCACCGACATGCCGACCGTCGAGCTCAATCGCGCGAACGCGCGTGTGGACCGGCATGGCGCACGTGGCGACAAGAACACTGCCGGAGGCCAGGTACAGAACACCGCCGCAGCCAGTGCACCGGCGCCGCAGTCGACCGACGTTCGCAGCGAGAACGACGCGCTTCCCTGGCTCTCGATCGAGGCCGGAGGGGAAGGCGGCCTAACGCGGATCGATTCGGAGAACGGGTCCGACGCCGGGTTCGGCGGGTCGGCGTCGTTCGTCGGCGGGCTGGGCCCGGTTGCGCTGGCCCTCGGCTATCGGTACACGAGCGTTCGGTACGGGAAGGATGTCGACAACGGCACCATGCGCAGCGGGACTCTCGAGTTGCGCTACCATTTTCGCCCGGGGGCCTCGCCGGTGCGGCCGTACATCGGTGCCGTCGCAAGCCTCGGCCAGTGGGACGACCCGACGTCGCTGACGGACGAGCACTCGGATATCCACATGTTCGGCGGTACGGCTGGCGTGCAGTTCGGACTGGCGACCAGTGTGCGTCTGCACCTGGCGGCCACGGTTGCTGGCACGCGCATCAAGGATCCAGCTGACGAGTCGAGCAGCGGACTGTTCGCGACGATGAACCTTGGACTGACATTCGACATCTTCTCGCCGGCGAGGTAGCAGCCGGGCGCTGGCGGCGGCGCTCGTTAGGCATCGCGCGAGGGTGGGTGGAAAACGCAACGAGGGCTCACTACGGCGGTGAGCCCTCGCTGTCGTTCGTACACATCGTCCGTTCGCCTTCACGGCAGGGCGACGACCCCCAAACCGAACGGTCGCAGCAATGCGAATGCCAGTGGTCGGTCCAATTGGGCGAGGCCGAAAAAAGAAAAGGCCCCGGGTCGTGTCATCGGGCGGTGTTCTCTACGGCGGGGTGGCGATCACCCGCCGGCCTTGGCCCGTCGGTTGAGGTGCGTGTGCCGATCGTTGTACGGGTTTCCCCGCGGCCAATCCTGATCGCACACGGCCTGATCCCGCCGTAGAGGTGTCCGCAATCTGGACAATATGTCGGGCGCGGCGCAATGAGACTGTGATGTAGGTCGCAAATCCCCGCAGCGGCAGCAGCTGGCCGAGCGCCTGAGAAAGGGTTCAGGCGTGCTAACTCGCTGCTGAGGCCCAATGCGCCGTGGTCAACCGCTGCTAGTTCTTCAGCTGAACCCAGCGAATCAATCCGTACCAGACCGCCCCGGCAATGATTGGCACGAGCATCCACCCGGACAGCTTCCGCCGGGTCATCGCGAATCCGACGAAGATGCCCGCCAGTGCCAAGCCGAGGAGGGCGCGATTGTCCCCCTCGAGCGCCTCGCGCGAGAACTGCGAAATCCAGCCAGCGAAATCACCCATGAGTCGTGTTTTTGTGCGCCGTGATGAGTAGTCAGAGGACTCGGAAGGCTACCGCCGGGCAACGCCGTTCAGATCTCCCAGTTTGACAGCACCACGCCGCGTTCCGCTTTCGGCTCGGGATAACCGGCCAACGTCATCCGCAGATCCGTCCACCGAACGCGCGCGCCCATCGCCACGAGCCTCGCGTACGCATCGACGTACTCCCCCTGCACCCGGAACGCCACCCGCCGCGTCCCAGCGCGGCGTGCGTAGTCCATGAGAGCCCTGCACGTCCGCTCGAACCACGCTGGATCGCTCACGACCAACTTGAGGACGCGTAACTCCTCGCGCGTTCGTCCCTCCACGAGCGGCGCCGTATGACAGAGCGCGAATGCGACGAGACGTCCCGCCTCGCGCACGAGCAGCGTATCGCCCAACGACAGGGAATCCGTGAGCGCGATCTCGCGCGTGTAATCGTAGCCCACCACGAGGCCGTGCGTCAGCGTTAGGCACTCGGCCAGCACATCGTCCTTCTCACGCGACGCGAGCCGGCCATAGAGGAGCGGTGGGGCGTCTCCGCTCGCCGCATCGAGGGTCAGCGTGACCGTGAGACGCGCCGGCAGAAATCCCAGGCCGGAATAGAAGCCGATGTTGTCCATCGTCCGCGGCATCGTCTCGAGCCCGATCACCCGCGTCGCGTGGTCCGCGAGCCAGCCGATTCCGGCGCGAACGATCTCCTTCCCGAGCCCTCCGCTCTGCCACTCCGGACGAACAGCGAGCGGACCCATCCAGCCTTCGATGCCCGATCGATGCGCGATGTTGAAGGCCACGATCTCTTCGCGCTCGCCGCGCCACACCATGGCGCCGGAGCCCGCATCCTCGATCGCATACCGCCAGATCGCCGGGTTCAGAAATGGCACGCGGACGCCGACCATCCCGTCACGCCGATAGCGTTCGGTGAACGCGTCGCTGAATACCTGATTGAGCCCGGGGATGTCGCTCAACCGAACCGGGTGCGGTCCGTCAGCGTGACGGGCGGTCTTCCAATCGCGAGCGGTCGCCATTACCCCGTCGCCTCGAACTCTTCGTACGCGTCGTCGTCCTGCTCGGTCGAATCGGAACTTGGCAGCTCGAGCACGGCCTGATCGGTCTGTGTCACCACCGACGCGCCGGTCTCCTCATCGTAGCGCACGTTGATGATCTGATCGAGGCCCTCGCGCACCGACTCGATGTGCGTAATGAGGATGACCTGCTCGAACCGATCCTGCAAACGCCGCAACAGCTCCACGACGTTGTTGCGGCGTGATTCATCGAGCGAGCCGAAGACCTCGTCGAGGACGAGGAGCGAGAACTGCTGGCCGGCCCGCTCGGCGATCATCTGGGAGATCGCAAGCCGCAGCACGAGGTTCGCGAGGTCCTCCTCTCCACCCGAAATCACCGGCTTCGGAATGCCGTCCTCGAGCACGAGGACGTTGTAGTTGTCGTCGAGCTCGAGCTCCGAGTATCGCGCGTCCGTAAGATCGTGGAGGAACGCACTCGCAAGCTCAGACAGCTCGGGGCGAAGCTGGAAGTTGAGGTCCGTTCGGAGATCGGAATACGCGCGATCGAGCTCGTCGTGCAGACGACGGTCGACCTGCAGCCCATCGAGGGTCGTCTGAGTGCGCTCGAGCTCCCGTCGCGACCGCTCCGCGCTCTCGAGCGACAGCCGCGCCGCGTTGGCGTCTCCCTGAGCCGATGCCGCCGCGACATCAGCGGCGCGGGCTTCGGCGGCGGCTGTCTCGAACGCGGCGCGAAGCGTGACGAATTCGGACTCGGAGAACGGGATCATCCGGGTCCGCTCGCGAAGCGAGGCCAGACGATCGCGCAACGCGCCCAGCGACTCCGTCACGCGCCGACGGTCCTGATCGAGCTGCGGCTCGCGATCGATCTGCGCGCTCAGGCGCGTAGCGCGATCGTTGAGCGGCATGAGGCGCTCGACCTCCCGACGCAGCGCGGCGTGCTTGGCACCGTCGTATCCGGGAGGAATGGCGGCGAGATCGCGACGGACAGCTTCGTGCCGCTGCTCTTTCGCGCCGATGTCTTTCGTGAGCTGTGTCAGCTCCTGAACGGCAGCCTGCACCTTTGCCAGGCGCCGTTCCAGCGTGCCGACTTCCGCGGTCAGCGCACGACGGGCTTCATCAAGCGCCTTGACCTCGTCAGGCATCTCCTCCAGCTGATCGAGCCGTGTGTTGTAGAACCTGCCGTCGACGGCGATGGTCTCGAGCTGATCGTCGAAATGCTCAAGCACGCCGCGGAAGTGCTGATCGAGCGGTCGAGTGCAGACCGGGCAGGTTCCGTCCTCACCAAGGTCGACGATGCGGTCGCGCTGCGCCTTGAGCTCGGCGTATTGTCGCCGCAGCGCATCGCGCTTGGTCTCGGCTTCCTGGCGGTCGCGTACCCACTCGGTTCGTCGGGCTTCGAGACGACCGAGACTCTCCTCGAGCTCCTTGCGCTTGGCCTCCACGGCGATGGTGGCTTCCTCTTCCATTACCGGCGAGTTGAAGATGCGCGCCCGGCGTTCCCGGAGCCGCGTCAGCTCGTCGACCAGCAATCGCTCGGTTTCCACCAGCGTCTGTCGCCGCCCCTCTTCTCGCGCGAGTCGCTCGTACCGCTGGAACTCCTCCGCGACTTCACTGAGCGGTTGCAGTTCCGTCGCGAGCGCCTCCAGCTCGGAGCGTGCGGCGGCGACGGCCGAGAGCTCGCGCGATACACGATCGGCCTCGCGCGCGAGGGCAGCTTCCTCCGTCTCGGCAACGCGAAGCTCGCCGAGGAGCTCCTGGAGGCGATCCCGCTCCTTTTGCGCGCGCTCCCAACGCGGTGTGAGATCAGCCAACGTCGCTTCGCGGTCCTTGCGGGCACGATCCGCGGCTGCGGCGGCCTGGCGCGCCACGGCGAGACGGTGCTCGGAGTCCGCGAGCAATCGCGCAACGGCCTCGGCGTCCGGCATCCCGGCGCGCAAGCCCGCTGCCTCGGCCGCGATGATGCGGCGACGATCACGCACGAGCGTCTGCGCCGTCCTGAGCTTCTCGTAGCCGAGCACCCGGGAGAGAAATTGCGCACGCTCGGACGGCCCCATGGCCGCCATCACGTTGAGCTCTTTCTGCCCGGTAAAGTACGTGTTGAAGAACTCCGACCGCGACATACCGAGCCGCCGCTGCAGCAGCTCGTTGACGCCCGTGATGGAGTTGGCGATTGGCTGGCCGGCGCCATCGAGGTACAGCTCGGCGTCGGTGAGGCGCCTAACGATGCGATACCGGTGTCCGGCGAGCTCGAAATCCAGCTCGACGCGCACCGGTGATCGCGGCGCCGCGCGCGAGAACCGGATCGAGTCGCGCGTCCCGCGCGTGGCCGAGTTGCCGTAGAGCGCCCACGCGATGCCTTCGAGGATCGTCGTCTTGCCGGACCCATTGGTCCCGATGATCCCGGTCAACCCGGTCTGGAACGTGAGGACCGAGTCCGCGTGCTGGCGGAAGTTCTGCAGCTGAAGCCGGTGCAGCTTCACTCGAGCGTCCCGACGGAGTTGGCCGGGACCGTCGCCTCGAGCGCTTCGGCCTCCCGAAGGTAATCGAGCCCCAGCGACACGAGCCGTTCCCGGTCGATGTCACTCGTCATCACACGGCGCTGGAGATGTTCTCGCACCGTGTCGGCGAGAGACGGCCGCCGCCCGGGACCACCACTGGCGACGGCGCGGATGATCTCGGGACGGCGCGTGTCGAGATGGTAATGCAGCGCTCGCCGCTTGAGCTCTCGCAGGGCCTTGTGGTCGAGCTCTCGCGCAATGTGACGCGGGACATCGCGAACGACCTGTCGAATCACCTTGTCGTCGATCCCACCACTAACGCGTTCCACCCCGGCCTGAATCGCGGCGTCCACGTCGGCCGACGACATACCGCGCGCCGAGATCGATGGCAGGTCGATGATGGGCCGCGTAGCCGGCAGGAAGTGGAACTTCCGCTTGTTCGTCGCGAGGTCATACTCGATCATGCCCTTCCCTGGCAGCTTCACCGCGCGCTCCTCGCCCAGCTCGCCCCACACGTTCGGGCTCGTATACTCCATCGAGCCGGCGTAATACATGTTGGGCGCGAGTTGCCGGTACACGTGGTAGTGCCCGAGCGCGACGTAGCTCCATCGAGCCGGTCCGATCTCATCCGGGCTCACTTCGACGACCGTCCGTTCCGGCGCCGCGGCGGTGGCCGCGAGCATTCCGGTGATCTCACAATGGATCAGGAGAATGTTGTGCTTGAACGCCGAGTCGGGCTCGAGCACCGGATGGTCGCCACGCAGCGCGTCGGGAACGGCGAGAATCGACAGGTCGCGATCCGGAAACGTTAGGCGTTCCGCCTCGCCCTGCACCACGTGGATTCCCAATGGCGCGAACAGTCGGAGGATGCAGCCCGTCTCGGACGCCCTCGGAGAATCATGGTTGCCAGCGATCATCACCACGATCGACTCGGGCAGCGCCTGCTTCAACCGGCTGAATTGCGAAAACGCATGAACGATCGCGGAGTTCGTGGGCCGAACCGCGTGAAACACGTCGCCCGCGATGAGCACAAGGTCCGGCGTGAGCGCGATGATTTTATCGATCGCCCGCTTGAACGCCGCCGCGATGTCCGCTTCGCGCTGATTGATCCCGGTGGGTGTCTGCCGCTGATACTGACGGAACCCCAGGTGCAGATCGGATATGTGGATCAGCCGCATGGTGCCAAATATAGGCCGCGGAACGCGTTACGACACCATCACGGGATCGCCCGAACCCATTGAGTGACCTTCATCCGGAATCGCATCGCCGCGCTCGTGCTTCCCGACGTCGGTGAGACGGTGGAGCGAACCGTGTAGGTCATCCGCGCGTCGCTTATCCAGCGCAATCGACGATCGATGACGAGGCTCCCGGTCACGGAGCCCGACATCGTGAGGGTCATCCATCCATCCTTGGCTGACGGCGGCCTGCTCAGCGTCCCGACGAGCGACACGTAGGCCCTGTCTCCATTGCGCGATAGCGAGTCCAGCCTGAGTGTCGCCTCGAGCTTACCGCCACTCGTCGGAGTTGCCGGACCCATCGGCGCCACCATCGTGCGAGACCAGCTCTGGCCGACGGTGACAGGGTAGCTGGGCAGCGTCGCCGGCATTTGCGCGAACAGCGCATTGAGCTCGGCGTTCCCGGCGACGTCCCCGCCCGCCAACTCCGTCGCCCCATCAGGGGAAATGCGAAGCCGCACCTGCTTGCCCTGCATCGCCCGGCGCGTGTCGGTGCCGACCGTCTGCGAGTCGGCGCCGGTGCTCGATGCCGCAACCGAGTCGGTGGACGCGAGCACGACACTGGCGTCGCGATCACGACGCTCGACGAAGGTTCGCGAGATGACGAGCAGCGTGGAGACGACGGTGGCGGTGGAATCGCCTGCACCCACTCGGGTGGTGCCCGACATCTCCACCCGCTGATCTAGCCGCATACGCACCGTCTCGCCGACCGGCGGTTCGATCCGAAGCGCGACGGGTTGCTGGGCGCCCGCGACCGACGTGGCGAGCGCCGACCACGCGGCCAGCATCACTACCCGAGCGTGCATGGCGAGACGGTCGCGGCTCAGAACCCGTAGGGATCATCCGCCGGCGTGGTGCGCAACGGCGGCGTCGAAGCTCGCGCTGGCTGGCGGGGCGGCACGATGCGACGAAACTGCGACGCGAAAAACGTCTTCACGTCGTCGGGTCGCGCGTGCAACGTCGCGTTGCGCGCGCGAATGACCTCCTCCTCGGTCGCGATGGCGATGACGTCCTTCACCCAGCCTAACGTGACGCCGGGGTCGAGTTGCCTGAGCGACCGCACGATGGCGTTTTCGAGCGTCACCTCCGCCGCCTGCGGGAAGCGCTCGGCGCCATCGCGACCCAGCATGATGGCCGGGCGTGGAAAGCGGACAAAGATCGGTTGCGTGAAATGCGGGTGTCGAACCATCAGCTGTCCCTTCTCCAACGTCGCCAGCTTCGTCTTCGTCGCCGGACTCAACACGAGGTACCCGGGCGTCGCCAACTCGTCGGCGTCCATGCGGCCGTAGAGCGCCGTCCCGGAGTTGCCCACGACGCGGCGGTGCACCTGCGAGCGAAACTGCTGCGCGCTGAAGAGCACAAGGCCGAGATATCGGCCGCGCTCCGCGATGTCGAGAAGCATCTTGCGCACATACGTGTCCTGCCCGTCGTTGGGCGCGTACTTGTTCAGCTCATCGACGAACACGATCACGTGCTTCACGCCGAGGTCGCGACGCTCGAGATGCTCGCGAAGCTTCGAGACGACGCGGGCGAAGATCAGGTCCTGCGCGTCTTCTTCCAGGTTCGCGACGTCCACCACGTACACCGCACGGTCCTCGAAGTTGCCGAACGGCACGTCGCTCACCGTGCCGTCGTCGGTGACGAGGCCGGCGCAGCGCGTGGAGATATTCGACAGCCGGTTCCGCACCTTTCGAATCGTCGCGACGTGATGCGTGCGCCAGCTCTGGTCGTCGGCCGCTTCCATCGCGCGGAGCACATCCCGGAACCATTTGTCCAGATCCGCGAACGACTGCACGCGGTAGCGCGTTTGGCCCAGTCGCTCGTCGGAGAAATCCTTGTCGATGACGCGCTCCTTGATGAAATCAATCAGCGCATCGGCCTTCGCGTCGACGTCATCCTTGTTGAGCAGTACTTCCGCGAACTGCAGCACCTCGCGGAGCCCCCACGTGAGCGGAGTGACGTTGTGCAGCAGCGCCTCGTTCGAACGCAACGTGTTCAGCGAAAACCCCTTCGCGTTGTACGGCGCGAAGTACCGGACATTCTCGAACGGACGTGCCGGAACTCCCATCTTGTCGTAGAGCTCACGGTCGCGGTCGTCGAGCGTCCCGGCCTGATCGAGGAAACACAGGTCGGGCCCTTTCACGTTGAAGCACACGGCGGCCACGGACCCCTTGGTCGCCGGGAAGTGCGCGAAAATCGACGAGAGCATCCACTCGACAGCGGACGTCTTGGTTGCGAGTCCGGAGACGCCGGTGATGTTCAGATGGGCTGCCTCGGGGCCAACGAGGAAATCCGCGTCGAGGTAGATCGCCGAGTCGGTTCCGCCGGCGCGATACACACCGATCGGAATTCCAGTGCGATTCCCGTCGCGCAGATAGCCGTCCATACGCAGAGCGACGGCGACATCCTGTTCGGTCGCGAGAAAAACCTGGCCCATGGGCACAGGCTGCAGCGGCTCGTCAGGGATCTGGCGAAGCACCGCGGCCGTGTAGAGGCGGATCTCCGCGCGATCCGTCGGCGCGTATCCGGCGCTCTCGGGCGTGCCGTCGTGGCCGATGACGTCGTGCAGCGGCGACATCAGATCCGTATAGCTGAACCCCTCCACGACGATCCCGTAGATATGGGGGATCGTCCCATCGACCGGACGACCATCCACTCGCACGATCGTCCCGATCCCTACGGGGGATGCGAGCGCCGTCCAGAAATGAAATTCGTGCGGGGTGTTCGGGCGGCGCTCGGTGGCCACCACGCGCCCAAGGGGTGCGGCTGATTCCGGAGGGGGTGTCACGACGGCGGACGCGGGGGCTGGGGTAAGTCGACGGGCGCCCAGGGGCCAAAGAGCTCCGACAAAACTATCGCCCGCACCGCTGTTACGCCCGCAGGCTCCGTAGGAACTCTTCGCAATCCCGGATGCCGTAGACCATCTTGTCCCAGCGGGAATCGGGCAGCGACAGGGGCATGAGCTCGGCCAGAATCCAGCGCGAGATCAGGTTCGCGTGATCGGCGATCGCCTGCGGCGACTCAGCGATGTCGGGCAGCGCCGTCTCCACGCGCAGCAGCCCCCACATCGGATCCTGACCGACGCCGTCTCGAATCCGCAGGTACCAGCTCGCGACGGATGTGCGGTGATACGCCTCGACGCGAATGACGCTGGAGCGATGGTTCACTGGCAGCGACTGCACGACGCGCATGGCCGCGCCGGCAACGTACAGGGTGCGGTGGCTCTTGATGACCCCGATCGCATTGGGCGCCGCCGCCACTCGGTCACTCGTGGCGATGCTGCCATCGACGAATAACCGGTCCTGCTGTGTCGCGCACCATTCCTCGGCGAGCTGACGCTCGGCCGCCTCGCGATCCCGTTTCACGGCATCGAGCGCGCGCTGCGCGAGCACGAACGGGTGGGGGTCTTCGGCGGTCCATCCCGCGTCGGCCCGGCGGTCGCTCGTGTCGACGACATCGAAGCCTGCGTCAACCGCACGCATCCAGAGCGTCGGCGGCACCAGATCCCGCGGTGCATAGAGCCGCGACCGGCACAGCGGCCGCTTCCAGGTGACCATCCGTCGCAGCACACGCTGACGCACGACGGCAGCCACACGACCGAACACGATTGGCACGCCGTCCGCGTAGTGAATGACCTTACTCTCCTGCGCGCCGTCGAGAAACGCGTCGAAGCCAACGGTCGGCGGGTCGACGATCCGGTGCGCCCGCACCGTTGTGCTCTCGATCACATCCGACTGAATGACACGAGGTGGCTCGGGCGGGGTGACGGTCGTCTCAAGCGAGGGACCGAGATCGCGAAGTGCCGCGGCGTCATGCTGGAAGAGCCGTTGCGCATCGCGAAATCGTGCGTCGGCCATGGTCGCGATGGTTGTCACGCGTCGCGTCCGAGGACCGATGCAGCAGCACGACGGCTTGGGTGCTCGCGCGCGCGACGCGCGCTGGATGCCCGAGTCGCACCTTTGCCGTTCGCGGAAGTTCCGCTCATGAAGCGATTTGCGCTCATCGCGACCATCCTAGTGGCCGCTGCTGGGTGTGACAAGACAAAAGCTTTGCTCGGGCTCGGGAAGGCACAGGAACCCGACGGTCCGCCGCCGGAGGCGCGCCTCGATCTCACGAAGCGGCCGAACGTGGTCTTCCAGCTTTTCGGGGAACGCGATGACGCGCGCATGATTCCCCTCGGCGCTGTCGTCGACGGCGTGCTCAAGCCCATCGAGCTGACTTCCAGTGGGTGGCACGAGTTCGATGCAATGTACACGCGGTCCAACAAGAGCTATCCGCTCTATCAGGACGGCGCGGAGATCGGTCAGGTGCACGTCCGTCGCGGCATGTGGGAGCGTGCCGACGAGCCCCTCTACTCCCTTCCCAGTTGTCCGCTCGTGACTCCGTTGTCCGCAGTGTCGCTGGAAACGACAGCGCGGATGAGCTTCACCATCGAGGCCCTGGCGGCGACGCCCGGCATTGTCGTTAGGCCGAAGACCCCCGTGAAGGTCACGAAGGACCTCGACGCGCGCGCGCGCGGACTGGCGCTCGACGCGGCACATGCCCAAGGCATCGACACAACCGCGCTTCGTCCCTCGGCGTTCCACTTCACCGCCATCAACACCGGTGCGACGAAATCGCCGACGCTCGTCGCATCGTTCCTCGACCCCGAGCCGAGCGAACGCAACGGTGCGACTGCACATGTTCTGATTTTGGCCGACGACGCCGGCAACGGCTACCGAACCACGTTCCGCCACACGGCGTCGGGCATGGTGGGTACCGCCGAGTTTCGCCGTTATATCGATCACCTCGACATCAACGGCGACGGTATCGACGAGATCGTGCTCGAAGGGTGGCAGTTCGCCGGCGAGACGTTCATTTCCGTCCTCGGTTATGCGAACGGCGAGTGGAGCGAGGTGTTTCGCGGTCGCTCGAGCTGGTGTCTGTCGAAAACGAAACACGCCGCCGAATAACGAACCTGGTGGAGTGTCAACCAGGTCCGATCGGACGCTTGCCTAACGGCTGTTCACTACGGTGACCAGGAAGCCGTCATACGCCGGCATGAGGATCGAGGTGACGCGGCGATCACCGGCGATCCTCAGGTTGAAGGCCCGTACCGCTCTCAGATCCTCATCATCCGTGCGCGACGCCTGCTCCGCGACCCGGCCGCCGAGCAGGACATTGTGGGCGAGGATCAATCCGCCGAGGCGAACGAGGCGCATCGCCCAGTCGAAGTACGTCGCGATCGGGCCACGGTCCGCGTCGAGATAGATCAGGTCGAATTCCTCGCCATCGAGTGACGGCAGGATGTCGAGCGCACGACCCTGTCGAACGTCGACCACCGCCGCGAGTCCAGCGCGCGCGACGTACCGTCGCGCGAATTCGGCATGCCGTTCCTCGCGTTCCAACGTCACGACGACCCCGGCTGGCGGCAGCGCCCGTGCCATCCAGATCGCCGAGTATCCGCCTAACGTGCCGACCTCCAGGACGCGCCGCGCGCCGATCGAGCGCAGCAGCACCTGGAGAAAACGCCCGGCGTCGGCCGAGATCGCCGTCGGAGGCAGGCCGGTGCGGTCGGCTTCCTCGCGCAGCGCGCCCAGCAGCTCGTCCTCGGGCGCGAACAGCGACACGATGTACTCGGAGAGGTGGTCCAAACGCGACGCAAGCCCGGCTGAAGGAAACCTGCCGACCAACCCGTTAGGCAGGCGGAACGACCCGGCTGGCCCTACTCGACGCCGATATCCCAGGCCTGTTCGAGGTCCTTCTTGGAGTAGGCCCGGAAGGCCGTGAGCGTCTGCGTCCGCTCGATCGCCGAGACCTCCGGAAAGCGCTCCGTCACGACCTGTGCGATCTGCTCATACTCCGCGACCTTCACGATCGCGACGAGATCCCATTCGCCGGATACGGAATACACCTCTTGCACGCCGTCGATGCCGGCGAGCTTCATGGCCGCTTCCGGAATCCGCTTCGGGTCGGCCTTGATCAGGACGATGGTGGTGATCACTGGCCTTCCGGAAATGGAGGAACGCCGAGGAGCCACACGCCCGCGATCCGGTCCTTCCCGTCCACATCGATGAGAATGTCGCGCGCGATGCGCACGGTTCTCGTCTGCCGCGATGGGCCGAGGCGAAAATGAATCGTGCGCTCGGAGTCATCCGCTTCGGCAGCCATCGCCGTGTTCATCTCGATCGACGCAATGCCGTTGTCGGACCCGCCAACCATGACGCGGCCATCGGTCGTTTCGCTTGGCGGAGCGAGGGCGGAACGCTTTCGAACCTCAGGCCACACGGCAACCTCGACGCCGTGGACGGACCCGCCGTTCAGATCGAGGATCAGCCACGACCCGTCGGCGCCTTCGATCTCGACGGAGCCCGACGCGCCATCACCGGCAGCGCGCGTGCGCAGATTCGCCGTGAGGATGTCGGTGTCGGTATCCCACCGATACTCCACGTCGCTTGGGCTTCCAACCAATGGCTCGACCCGGACTGCAATGCTCACGGTGTGTCTCCACTACGGGAGCGTCCAATCTGCACGTCGGCTGCGCGCGGCGCACACCGATCCATTGCAGTACGACGCCGGTAAACGCAAGCACCCCGGCTTCGGTGGCGCAAAAGATAGTGACGCCCGCGATCCGCTGACCAGAGCGCGACCCGGCGGACTATACTTCGGGCTCGCCAAACAACTTTCGCGCCGCCTGCGGCGCCTTCAGACGCAAGGAGCCCGAGTGGTAGAACGAGAAGCGAGTGTGGGGCGGTCCGCCCCGCACGCAGTCCACGTGCTTCCGCACGCCGAGTTCGCGATGGCACGCGTCCTCGAGCCAGCGCTCGACCGCGTCACCCCTGACGCGGACGCGACGCAGCTGCTCGTTCTTACGGCGGACACCGACACCGCGGTCGCCATGGCGGCCATCAGCCGGTCGCTCAGCGATCGCTCGGTCGCGCCATTGGTGGCAATCACAGCGGCGGGCCGAGGCGCGCGACTCTTGGGGTCGCGCGTGGTGCCCGCGGTTGCCGGTACCCCGAGCACGCTCGTAGCGCTTCTTCGGAGCTCAGCCGTGAAGCTCGAAGGCGTGCGCACCGTGATCATCGCCTGGGCCGACGAGCTGCTCGAGGCCCGCGAGGGCGAGGCCCTCGAGGTCGTTCTCGCGGAAATCCCGAAAGACGCGAGCCGCATCGTCGTGGCCGACCGCCTTACGCCCGACGTGGATGCCTTGATAGAGCACCACCTTCGTCGCGCGAGCCGCCTGGGGCTCGGCCTTGAGGAGAGCGGCACGGCGTCGCTGGCGATTCGCTATGTGAGTACCACGCCGACAAGTCGACATGCCGCGTTTCGGCGCCTGCTCGACGATCTGGATCCACCATCCGTGATCGTGCTCGCGAGTGACTCGAATGCCGTCGAGGAAGCTCGAGCCGCCGTGGCATCGCTTGGCTTCGAGGGGGACGCGAGCGTGCGCGTCGAAGGCGCGCCAATCGAGGAGCAGGCAGCGTTGGTGGTCTTCTACGACCTGCCGCTCAGCGCAGGCGTGGTAGCGAAGGTCGAGGCCACCGCGCCCGCGCAGGTAGTTGCGCTGGTCGCGCCGCGTCAGGTACCCGCGCTGCGCAGGCTCACCACAGGCGCGGTCGAGCCACTGGACGTTTCGCGAGCCGCGGTGAAAGCCCGCGCTCGGGACGAGCGAGTCCGCGCCGCGATTCGCGCCGAGCTGCAGGGCGGGTTCCCCGTGCGCGAGGTGTTGGCGTTGGAACCTCTCTTGTCCGAGTTCGACGGGTTGGAGATCGCGGCCGCAGCGCTCCGCGTCCTCGAACGCCAGCGGAGCGAAGAGAATGCTCGACGCGCCGAAGCGGAACGGCCGGTTCCTCGAGCCGCCGAGCGTCCCGCGGACCGTGGCGACGAGCGGCGGGACGCACGCCCGAAGCGCACCGAGGCGGGTCGCGGCGCCGGTGAGTTCACACGCGTCTTCATGAGCATCGGCGACCGCGACGGGGTGAGGCCCGGGGATCTGGTCGGGGCGATCACGGGCGAGTCGGGCATCACAAGTGACCGGATTGGGAAACTCGACATCCGCGATGGTCACTCGGTGGCGGAGATCGCCTCGGCGGATGCTGAGACAGTGATCGAGAAAATGAACGGCCTGACGGTCAAGGGACGTCGGATAACCGCACGCGTGGATGACCGCCCTGCGCCGCGGCCGCGCGAAGGAAGCCGCGAGGGCCGGCGCGAATCCGGAGGGCCGCGGCGATCCGGTCCCGGTGACGCACGACGTGGGGGTTTCCGGGACGCTGGCCGCGGCTCTCGCGAGGGAGCTCGCTTCGGCGGCGACCGATCTCGCGATCGCGGCGATCGCGGACCACGAGGATTCGGCCGTGACCGGGACGGCGGTGAGCGACGCCCGCGCCGCGATGATGACAAGCCGCGCGGGCGCGGTGGATTCCGCGACCGTTCCGATGAAGGGCGTGTTCCCAGAGCCGCGCGCGAGCGGGAGGAGTGGAGCGAGCGGGGCGAACGAGTCCGGAACGCGCGACGCCCGAGGCGGGAAGATTCGTGACCGGTTTCCAGCTCACTGGAGGTTGGATAGAGGTCATCGCGGGCGTGATGTTCAGTGGTAAGAGCGAAGAGCTCATTCGTCGCGTCCGTCGAGCAATGATTGCGCGCAAGCGAGTGCAGGTGTTCAAGTCCCACCTCGATGGTCGCTATTCGGGCATTTACGCGATCTCGAGTCATGACGGGCGGAGCGTGGAGGCGGTGCCGGTGGACTCGTCCGCGCAGATCGCCCAGTGCCTGGATCCGATGGCACGCGTGATCGCGATCGACGAAGCGCAGTTCCTGGACGACTCGATCGTGGACCTCACGACGTCGCTCGCGGCGCGCGGCCGCCGGGTGATCCTCGCGGGCACTGACACCGACTTTCGCGGGGAGCCGTTCGGCCCGATGCCTCAGCTCATGGCGATAGCGGAGGTGGTCGACAAGCTCCACGCCATCTGCGTGCTTTGCGGTTCTCCGGCGAGCCGAAACCAGCGGCTCGTGGAAGGGCGTCCGGCACGCTACGACTCACCGGTGATTCAGGTGGGCGGAACGGATTCCTATGAAGCCCGCTGCCGCGCGTGTCACCAGGTGCCTCGACGGGACGAGGATCAGGGGCGCCTTTTGTAGGGAATCGGGAATAGCGGGAACTGGGAACGGGGAACAGGGAACCGCGCCTCCGCGCGGAGCCTCGGTTCCCGGTTCCCCGTTCCCAGTTCCCAGTTCCCAGTATTCCCGATTCCCGACGTCGGGTGACGCGCCCCGTTCGCCAACCGTCTTTTCTGGCAAGGCTTACAGTCACCAGAAATCCCGCATATGGGAATCGTCGCGGCGCTTCTCAAGAGTCCAGAACAACTTCACCGTCTGCGCGCCGCGATCCGAGGGCGGTATCTGGTGACCCCGTGCGACGGGTGGGACGCCGTGCGCCGGCTCTGCGATACCGAGCCTGTCTCGCTGGCGGTGCTCGACCTGTACGCCAATGGCTCGATGGATCTCGACCCGGTGCGGCAGCTGCGGCGCCTCTACCCGCGACTCGTGACCATCGCCTATGTCGCCGTGCGCACTGACCGAGTTCGCGATGTCTTCGATGCCGGTCGCGCCGGGTTGGACGGGCTGATCATCGCGGACAGGGACGACGCGCCAGCGGACCTGTGGGCCATGCTGGAGCAGGCAGAGTCGCGTTCCGTGGCAAACAATCTGCGCACCGCCCTGGCGGGATTCGATCCTACGGTTCGCGATGCGGTGCTGGTCGCAGTGACGCGGGCGCACGAAAACCTCACCGGGGACGACCTCGCTCAACTGCTGTCGACGCCGCGGCGCTCGCTCACCAAGCGACTTACCCACGCAGGGTTCCCCGCGCCCCCTCGCCTGCTCACCTGGGGTCGGTTGATCGTCGCCGCGCAGATGCTGGATGACCTCAACCGAAGCGCCGATGCCGTGTCCGCGGCGCTCAAGTTTCCCTCAGGCAGCGCGTTCCGAAACACCTGTCAGCGCTACGTACACGCGACTCCAACGGAGCTTCGTCAGCGCGGCGGCGCCGAGTACGTCGTGAGCCTCCTCCTGGCTGAGGCCCAGCAGCGGCCCCGGCGCACCGCGGCCTAGCGCTTACTCCCGGGCATGTGCGAGGCGGAGGAACTCGTCTCGCGTTTTTGCATCGTCCCGGAAGGACCCGACCAGGGCGCTGGTGATCGTCTTCGAGTTCTGCTTCTCGACGCCGCGCATCATCATGCAGAGGTGCATCGCCTCGATGACGACGCCGACACCGCGTGGCTTCAGGACCTCGCAGACCGCCTGAGCGATTTGATCGGTAAGCCGTTCCTGGACCTGAAGTCGACGTGCGAACACTTCAACCAGCCGCGGCAGCTTCGAGAGTCCAACGATACGGCCCGACGGGATGTACGCGATATGGGCTTTCCCAAAGAATGGCAGCAGGTGGTGCTCACACAGCGAGTAGAGCTCGATGTCGCGCACCATGATCATGTGGTCGTGTTCTTCGGCGAACACACCCTCTCCGACTGCCGTCCACGCATCCTCGCGGTAGCCCCGGGTTAGCCAGGCCAGCGAACGGGCGACGCGTTTCGGGGTACGAACAAGTCCCTCGCGATCCGGGTCCTCACCGATCAGTTGCAGCTGCCTTCTGACTGTTTCCTCGAATTCCGCCTCCTCGGCATCCGAGAGGAGCTGAACGGTTCCAGTTGGAAGCGGCGGCCGCGACGAAAGGTCAACTGGCGCATTCGGGGCAATCGGGTGCTTGATGGCATCCGACGAGTGTGACGCGATGCGACCGCGCTTTACGGCGGTGCGGGCACCTCCGTTGCTCCGCTCGCCGTTCCGACGATTCGACTTCGCCACGTCAGTCCTCCTCGAAGGGTGTCATTGGTGGTTGACCATCTTACCGAATCAATGTCGTCCAAGAGGCTCGATTGCCAACATAGTGACCTCGGAAAGCGACCCGTACGTTGACTTTCCATCCGGGCGGTTCCTACCTTGCAGCCCTGCAACGCCCTAGCCACGACGTTCGCATTTCAAGCACATGCTTCTCATCGGTCTAACGGGAAATATTGCTAGCGGGAAGTCGACGGTGGCGCGACTCCTGTCCGAGCGCGGTGCGACTATCATCGATGCGGACGTGCTGGCGCGTCGCGTGGTGGAGCCGGGCATGCCGGCGTTCGATGAGATCGTTCGCCGTTGGGGCCAGGAGGTCGTGGCCCCCGACGGCAGCCTCGATCGTGACGCGCTGCGGCGGCTGGTGTTCTCCGACCATGAGCAGCTCGAAGAGTTGAACACGATCGTTCACCCGGAAGTCGCTGCGTATCGCGACCGGCTCGTGAACGAGGCGCGCCAGCGCGGCGACCGTCTCGTGGTCCAGGACATCCCGCTGTTGTTCGAGCGCGGGCTCGTGGACCAGTTCGATCGCATCATCCTCGTCGACGCACCTCGGCCGGTGCGACTCGAACGTTTGATGCGGGAGCGTCGGCTCAGCGAGACCGACGCGATGGACATGATCACCGCACAGATGCCCGCGGAGCTCAAGCGGGCGCGAGCCGACTACATCATCGAGAACATCGGAACGGTTCGCGAGCTCGAAGAGCGGGTCAGCGACGTGTGGCAGTCACTGGAGCGCGAGGCCGCCTCGCACGCAGCGACGTCCGCGGTTTCTTGACGGTCCAATAGGGTACGTCTAGACTTCGCGCTCCCAGCGTCCATCCATCCCACAACTCGCCGAGAGATTATTCGTGTCGTCGATCCCTGCCGATCTTCGCTATACCGCCGAGCACGAGTACCTCAAATCAACGGGCGATGACGCCGTCGTGCAGGTCGGCATCACCGATTACGCCCAGGGTGAGCTCGGAGACGTCGTGTTCGTCGAGCTGCCGAAAGTCGGCGACAAGCTCAAGGCACACGATGTGTTCGGGACGATCGAGGCGGTGAAGGCGGTTTCGGAGCTCTATTCGCCGGTCGCCGGCGAAGTGGTGGAGATCAACTCGCGTCTCGACGGCGAGCCCGCGCTCGTCAACAGCGATCCGTATGGCGACGGGTGGATGATCAAGCTCCGCCTGGCGAACGCCAAGGATCGCGATGGGCTGATGGACGCAAAGGCATACAAGAGTCACGTCGGCGAATAGGCTGCTTATAGCTATTGGCTATTAGCTAGTCGTCAGCTGAAGGCGCAGCGGGGCGTCTCCGACGGAGACGCCCCGCTTTCAATTCCCGATTCCCGATTCCCGATTCCCGACTAGACGTATTCCTCGATCGGCGGACAGGCGCAGACCAGGTTCCGATCGCCGTACGCGCTCTCCACGCGACCGACCGCCGGCCAGAACTTCCGGTGCCGGGTTGAAGGCAGCGGGAACGCCGCGCGCTCTCGCGAGTACGCGTGCGACCAGTCGTCCGCGATCACCGCTTCCATCGTGTGCGGCGAGTTCTTGAGCGGGTTGTCCTTCTTGTCCAGCACGCCCGATTCGACGTCGCGGATCTCCTCGCGAATCGCGATCATCGCGTCGCAGAAACGATCCAGCTCCGCCTTCGATTCGCTCTCGGTTGGCTCGATCATGAGCGTTCCGGCCACCGGGAACGAAACGGTCGGTGCGTGGAAGCCATAGTCCATGAGCCGCTTGGCAATGTCCTCCACTTCCACGCCGCTGGCCTGCTTCACGCCGCGCGGGTCGACGATGCATTCGTGCGCGACGAGTCCGTTCTGTCCTTTGTACAGCACCGGGAAGTACGGCTCGAGCCGCTTCGCGATGTAGTTCGCGTTGAGGATGGCGACCTTCGTCGCGTCCGTCAGCCCGGAGCCGCCCATCATGCGGATATAGACCCACGAGATCGGGAGGATACTCGCGCTCCCCCACGGCGCGGCCGACACCGCGCCTAACGTGTCGCGCCCGTCGAGGTGGACCACCGGGTGACCCGGCAGGAACGGCGCGAGGTGCTTCGCGACGCCGATGGGTCCCATCCCCGGACCGCCGCCACCGTGCGGAATGCAGAATGTCTTGTGCAGGTTGATGTGGCAGACGTCCGCTCCGATGTCGGCGGGCCGAGCGACGCCGACGAGCGCGTTCATGTTCGCGCCGTCCATGTACACCTGGCCGCCGTTGGCATGCACGATCGAGCAGACGTCAATGATGGTCTC
>Ga0207706_10000274_pt1 | contig 55985 bp, 36 predicted proteins | sample KBSC53metaG_FD_184318 | JGI IMG/M metagenome (GOLD analysis project Ga0207706, IMG submission 184318) | Corn rhizosphere microbial communities from Kellogg Biological Station, Michigan, USA - KBS C5-3 metaG (SPAdes) (version 2) | ecosystem: Host-associated > Plants > Roots > Rhizosphere > Soil ... | reverse complement strand
CACTCACGCACTCACGCACCTGTTGCAGTTCCGTACCCCGTACCCCGTACCCCGTACTCCCGCACCATCCGCTGGCCCCAGTCCTGCAACACGCCGGCGGTTCCCCGGGCGGCGCGCGCCCGGGCTCCGGCTGCACCCACCCGGCTGATGACGGCGACTGCTGTGGCAACGAAGGACGCGCTCGGGGAACGCATCTCCGGGATCGCGGAAGAGGCGGGCGCCCAGCGCGTGGCGTGCGCCTGGTACGACTATGAGACACGGTGGGACTGGGACCTGCATGGCGACGACTGGTTCCACGCCGCCAGCACCATCAAGGTGCCGATCCTGCTGGGGGTATTCGGCGCCGCGCACCGCGGGCGGCTGGTGCTGGACAGCCGCGTGCACGTGCGCAACCGCTTCTACAGCGCGGCCGACGGCAAGCCCTTTCGCGTGGAGAGCGGGCGCGACGCCAACAGCGAGGTGCACCGCGCGCTGGGGCGCACCATGAAGGTGAACGAGCTGGCCTACCACATGATCGTCACCAGCAGCAACCTGGCCACCAACCTGCTGGTCGACCTGGTGGGCATCGACGAGATCCGCACCGCCGTGAAGGGGCTGGGGGTGACCGGCGTGGAGCTGCGCCGCGGCGTGGAAGACGAGAAGGCGTGGGAGGCCGGGCTCAACAACCGCGTCACCGCCAGGGGGCTGATCTCCGTCCTCAGGCCGATCGAGGAGGGGACGGCGTTCAACGTGGAGCTCAGCGCGCGGATGCTGGAGATCCTGCACGACCAGGAGTTCCGCAGCGGCATTCCCGCGGGGGTGCCCGATAGCGCGCGGGTGGCCAACAAGACCGGCGAGATCAGCACGGTGGCGCACGATACCGCCATCGTCTACCTCTCCGGGCGCAAGCCCTACTGCATCACCGTGCTCACCCAGTGGGAGACGGGGACGTCGGGGCGCAGCGACACCATCGCGCGGATCTCGCGCGCCGTGTACGAGCACCTGACGGAGGGGGACGGGGGGTGATGGCCGACGGCAAGCTGGAGGTGGTGGACGGGCTGAAGCTGGACGACGAGCTGCGGAAGATCCTGCGCCCGGGCGAGCTGATGCGCGACCGCGACGGGCGGCTGCGCCGGCTCCCGCGCTTCTTCTACCGCGTGCCCGACTGGGAGACCGCGCTGGAAAGCCCGCTCTCGCCGCACTTCGAGACCTGGGAGTTCCTGAACGTGGACGTGCGCGAGACCGAGCGCCTGCGCCACGAGTGGCCGCGCTACCTCCCCTGCGCCGTGCAGCTCCTGGCCTCGTTCCTGGAGCTGTTCCGGCGCGAGGTGGACACCTACGTGCACATCGCGGCCAACGGGGGCTACCGCTCTCCGTCGCACCGCCTGAGCACGCACGCCAGCACGCACTGCTGGGGCACCGCCGCCAACCTCTACCGCGTGGGCGACGACTGGCTGGACGACGAGAAGACGATCGGCAAGTACGTGAAGGTGGCGCGCAAGCTGATGCCCGGGGTGTACGTGCGGCCGTACGGGCACGGGGTGGCCGAGGCCGACGACCACCTGCACCTGGACCTGGGGTGGACGATCGTGGTGCCGCACGGCGTACCGGGCGAGCGGGCGCGCAGGGAAGACCCGGTGGACGAGACCCGCGCGGAGGGCGCGGGCGCGGAGACCAGAACGGAGACCGCCGGAGCTGGGGGTTGATGAGCGTGAAAGGAAAGAAGGAGGATTTCTCCAGCAAGACCGGCCGCGCAAAGCAGGCACGGCTGAGGCTTGCCGCGATCGGGATGGAGGCCGAGTTCCAGGTGGCCGTGGACGGCGAGCTGGCGCGACCCGAGGACGTGTTCGGCACGCCTACGGCGTTCATCCGCGACGACCTGATGCACCGGCAGGGCACCAGCTACCACCTCCCCACCGGCGGCGCGGTCTACTTCGACACCGGGGTGATCGAGGTGGCCACCCCGGTGATCGAGATCTCGCGCGGGTGCGCGGCGCGCGCCGGGCGGAGCCTCTGGGAGGCGATCCTGTACGTGCGCGGCGAGCTGGACGCGTGGGAGGAGAGGACGGGGCGCGAGGTGCGGCTGATCGGCTTCAGCACGCACTACAACATCTCGTTCGAGCTGCCGCGGCGGCTGCAGGGGCGGTCGCGCACGGTGGAGAAGCTGGCGCTGCTGCTCAGCTACATTCTTCCCGTCCCCGTGATGCTGCTGGCGGCCAACCGCAGGTCCACGGGGATCGGCGTGCGCCCGCGCGGCGACCGCATCGAGATCACCGCCGACTTCACCCCCAGCGCCTCGCTGATGATCGCCACGGCCACGCTGATCACCGGGATCGTGCGCGAGGTGATGACCTGGCCGTCGTTCGAGCTCGGCGTGCTGGAAAAGACCGACCTGCCGGTGATCGAGGGGTACGCGCCGATCCCGCACACCACGCGCAAGGGGTGGCTGGCCAAGCTCACCTGCTTCCAGTGCAACCCTTTCGAGGCCGACGTGGACGTGCCGATGTGGAGCACGCGCGACGGCCGGCGGCTCTCCCTGCGCGCGATCGCGGGGCTCACCGTGCGCCACTTCTGGGACGCGATCCAGCGCATCAGCGACCCGTGGACCTTCCGGCTGATCGGCAGCGTGATGCGGGGCCGCGCGCCCAGCCTGCTGGACCTGGGCGACCGCCCGCCCGAATACGAGGACGTGGGCCGGCTGTGCACCTGGGACAACCTGTTCCCCGAGCGCGAGCTGAGCCGCAGCCGCTACGAGCAGGTGCTGATCCGCGCCATCAGCGGCCAGACGCTCAGGATGAACGGGAGCCAGTACGTGCCCACGGGGATGCGGGGGTGGAGCCAGGTGGTCTTCCGCCGCGAGGACGACCGGACGCTGCACGTCTTCGGCATCGACTACCTGATCGGCCACCTGCGCGACTGGGAGCAGGGGGCGAGCCGCGGAGGGTGAACCGGTGCGGACGTACGAAACCGCGGTGTGGGGTGTGGCTCGAACGGCGAGCGCCCGGCGTGGATGCGCCGGGCGCGGTCTTTTGGATTGCCCGGCATCCACGAACACCGCGCCGGCCCTGACCTCCTCGCCTCGCCTGCTGGAGCGAATCCGGTCTCCACGACACCGCTTTCGAATTCGCCGTCGCGCGACCCGCGCTCGGATCGGATGGGTGTGAGCCCCGGCTCACTTCGCGGCCGCTGAACCGCAGCGAAAGCAGCAAACGGGGTTCAAGGATCGTTCCGCCGGGCGTTCCTGCGCGTTCCGCCGCCGATCTCGGCGATGTTGTCGTCGCGCTCCCGCTCGATGAGGGTGCGGTACGGGTCGATCCCCGCGCGCGCAGGCAGACGCGGCACGGTGAGCACGATCGTCTGCTTGCCGGCACGGATGCGGTGCTGCTTCAGATACAGCGCTTCCCCCGGCGATCCGCCCCGCGGCGGCCCGGCGAATACGCCGACCTCGACCAGGTCGTCCATCGCCACCGGCGCTTGGTTCCCGGTGCTGTCGGCGCGCGCCTTGGACGCATCGACGAACAACGTCACCCGGTAGGCGCCCCCGCCCACGGGGTCGGCGCGGGCCGAGTCGGCGCGGACGTTCCAGAAGGTGATGTGCTCGAAAAGGTCCGAGAGCAGCGGCCGCAGCGAGTCGGGGGTGACGGCCTGGAGCTCCGCGTAGAGGGCGCGCGACGTGGGCGGGGGCGCGTCGGGCCCGGCGAACTTCTGGCGGAACCGCCGCAGCGCGCCGTTCACCGCTTCGGCGCCCAGGCGTTCGCGCAGCGTGTACATCGCCACGGCGCCCTTGAAGTAGTACACGTATTTCTGGTCCACCACGTCGAGCAGCGGAACCTCGCGGTTGGTGTAGACGCTCCGGCCGCGAAGGTACTCGTCCAGGTTGTAGTCGGAGAAGCGCCGCGCCATCTCCGGGCCGTACGTCGTCTCGAACACCATCATCGAGCTGTACTGGGACAGTGTCTCGCTGACGAGCGCCGCGCCCGCCGCCTGCGCCGGGATCACCTGCCCGCCCCACCACTGGTGCGCCGTCTCGTGCGCGATCACGAAGAAGGGCCGGTCGACGTCGCCGGGATCGACGCGGGTGAGGAACGCGCTCCCCTCGGAGAAGGCGATCAGGTGCGGGTGCGCGCGGGCGAACGACGCGTAGCGCGGAAACTCGGCGACGGTCAGCTCCCGGAACTGATAGGGTCCGAAGTGCGCCGAGTAGTACGCGAGCGACGCCTGCATGCTCCGGATCATCCGGCCGACGTTCACGTCGTGCGCCGGATGGTAGTAGACGCGCAGCCGGACGCCGTTCCAGCTCGCCTCGCGCACCGCGTACTCCGCGGAGAAAACCGCGCCGCCGTAGCGCTCCGGCGCCCCGGTGCGGTAGTGGAAGTAGCGGCGGCCGTTCTGGCGCCACTCGCGCACGAGTGTGCCCTGCGCCAGGGCGATCTGGCGCGCGTCCGTGCCGATCACCGTCTCCACGTCCACCAGCTCGACGTCGCGCGCGCCCGGCCCGCGTTCGCGCGCCTCCACGTCTCCGGCAGTCGGCGGGAGTGAGCGCGGCGGAAGGCCGTGCTCGCGCCGCTCGCGCTCGTCCACCAGCTCGCGCCCGCTCCGATAGCCGAGCGCCGGCAGCCAGCGGCGATCGAGAGATGCCCCGTTGGGCGTGACGTCCGTCGGCGCCCCCGCGTTCCGGAACCCGCGCGGGTGAGACGCGACCTGGAAGGCCATCGAGAGCGAGTCGCCCGGCGCGAGCGGACGATCGAGCGCGTAGATGCGGTAGTGCGACGCACGGTCGTCGACGACGAGACGGGCGGCGCGGTCGAAGCGCAGCGCGCGCGTCTCCACGTCGGGGCTCGGCAGCACGTGCAGCGAGTCGATCGGCCGGGCGGTGCGGTTCACGAACCGGAAGGTGCCGCGGATCTCGGCCGCGCGCTCGGCCGGGTACAGCTCCACGCGCAGCCGCGCCTCGACGAGGCTCGGCTCCGGCGCGTCCCGGAAGCGCTTGTATCGCCGCTCGTACTCGGCGCTGCGTGCCGCGATCTCGTCCGGATCGTCGTAGTGGTTGAGGACGTTCGTGTTGTAGAAGACGAAGCCGCCGAGCGAGACGATGAGCGCGGCCGCGCTCGCGGCGGCGAGCCGGGCCGGGCCGCGAAAGCGCTGCCGGGCGAGCGTCAGCCGCGCGGCCAGGCCGCCCTCCCGCCCGCGCACCCAGAACAGGCTCGCCACCACCGCCAGCAGGAGCGCCCACGCCGCCCAGTACAGCTTGAACCACACGAACCCCGCGATGAACGGCGCGAGCCCGTTCAGATCGGACCAGACCCATCCGGGGTCCGAACCGTAGACGAGCAGGTGGTGGCGGAGGCCGATGAGATCCGAGGCGAGCGTCGACGCGAAGTAGAGCACCACGATCAGGTGCCCGAGGTACTTCTGGTTCACGACCACGTGCACCGCCATCGCGAGCGCGCCCAGGAGCAGGTAGTCGGCCAGCTTGATCCCGAAGAGGAGCTCGAGGTACACGCCGAGCTCGTAGCGGTGATAGCCGAGCAGCGCCTGGAGCAGCACGCCGGCGCCCATCAGCACCGCCTGGAGGGTGACGAGCATCGCCACCAGCGCCAGGAAGCGGCCCAGGAGCGCCACGCCGCTCGGCACCGGCGCCACGGCCGCGATGTCGCCCATGCCCACGTCGCGCTCGCGCCACACCAGCTCGCCCGCCAGGATGGCGATGAGCAGCGCCATCACCGGCGCGAGCGCCGCGCTCAGCACGGTGCCGGCGATCAGGTGCGTGACGGGCCAGGTGGACGTCCCGAAGATCTCCGAGCCGACGTCCCACCCGTAGGCGAAGGCGAAGACGAGCGCGCCGGCGAGGATCACCAGGAACGCGCGGGTGGCCGCGATCTCGCGCCACGCGTGCGCCGCGACGGCGAGCGTCTGCCGCACCCGTCCGGCGGTAGCGAAGGAGCGACCGGCATCGGCCACCTCCGTCGCCGCGATCGGGACGACGCGCTCCGGCGCGGTGTCGATCAGTTCGCGGCGCCGCCACCAGCGTCGCCGGGCCGCCCCATTCGGGTGCGCGAAGCGGAAACGCGCGACGAGCAGCGCGAAGACGCCCGCGGCGACCGCGAGCCACAGCGCGCGGTTCCAGAGCAGGAGGTCCGGCCATCCGATGAGCCGCGCGTTGCTCTCCGCCGGTGTCCAGTACCGCGTGGTCAGCGCGACTGCGCGCGCGCCGAACGGGTCGGCGAGCGCCGAGAGCGTCCGGTTGGCCAGGCCGTCGCCGAGCCTGCCGGCGATGGAGCCGAGGACGAAGAGCGCGACGCCGCCGAGGTACGTGGCCAGCGAGCGCCGCGCGAGGGCCGCCCCGGCGAACATGAACGCGCCGATGACCACGAGGTTCGGGAGCAGCAGAAGCAGGTACGTCTGGACGTACGCGGCCGGCTGCACGGGTCCGAACTTTCCCGCCTCCATGTACGGCATCACCGACGCGGCGAGGAGCCCGAGCGGCACGCCCAGGAGGAGCGCGGCGTTCACGGCGAGCGCACCGAGAAATCGTCCGCCCAGGTAGTGCGCCTCGCGGAGCGGCGAGGTGTAGAACAGGGCGTGCATGCGCGACTGCACGTCGCGCGCGGCGGCATCGCCGAAGATCCCCGCGGTCACGAGCATCCCGATGCCGCCCAGGATCGCCGAGCCGTTCGCCACCATTACCGGCGCGTTCAGGTACAGCCTGCTCCCGTTGATCGCGTGCATCATCAGGAAGGGAATCCCGAAAAGCACGAGGGCGTACACCCAGGTCGACGGCTGGCGCAGACGGTACTCGACCTCGAAGCGGAACACTTCGCCGAGCGTCATGATGCCACCGCTGCCGTCGCAGCGGCGGCACGGGCGCCCTGGTGGCCCGCCATCACGCTGAAGTAGACGTCTTCGAGGTCCGGTTCCGCCGGCTCGAAATCCGGGCCCGGGAGCGACTCGGCGTACACGTGCACGAGCGTCCGTCCCGCCTGGAGCTTCGTGCAGATCACTCGATGGCTGCGCTCGACGTCCGGGAGCTCGGCCTTCGACACGACGCGCCGCCACACGCGCCCGCGCAGCGCGGCCACCGCGGCCAGCGGTTCGGCCTCGAGCCGGATCTCTCCCCTGTCGATGATCGCCATGCGGCTGCACAGCTCCGCGACGTCCTCGACGATGTGCGTCGAGAGGATGACGACGGCCTGCTCGCCGATCTCGCTGAGCAGGTTGAGGAAGCGCACGCGCTCGGCGGGGTCGAGCCCCGCGGTGGGCTCGTCGACGATGATGAGCTGCGGGTCGCCCAGAAGGGCGACGGCGATGCCGAAGCGCTGGCGCATGCCGCCGGAGTAGCCGCCCAGCCGCTCCCGGCGAACGTCCCAGAGATTGGTCTGCCGCAGCAGCGCCTCGACCACGCGGCGGCGACCGGCGCGGCCGGTGAAGCCTTCGAGCACCGCGAAGTGGCCGAGCAGCCGCTCCGCGCTCACGCTCGGGTACACGCCGAACTCCTGGGGGAGGTAGCCCAGGGTGCGGCGCACGCGCTCCTTGTCGCGCACCACGTCGATGTCGCCGAGGGTGATGCTGCCGGTGTCCGGCTCCTGCAGCGTGGCGATCGTGCGCATCAGCGTGGACTTGCCGGCGCCGTTGGGCCCGAGCAGGCCGTACATGCCACGCGGGATGTCGAGGGTGACGTCGCGCAGAGCGCGCACACCGCTGGCGTACGTCTTGGAGACGCCTCGGATGGCGAGGTGCATCGTTCCGGGAAGGGGCGGCGGGAGGGACGAACGCGAAGGGGAGACCATCCCGTCGTACGGGGCGCGCAGAACATGGGTTTCATCACGTGGAGGCGACGATCGCCTCCGGCGCGTGGCCGCCCCCGACCCACTGCATCAACGGAGTGGGCACGTCCACGCGGGCGAGCCCATCACCGCCGCCGCGGTGGTACACGCCGGGGATCCGGGAAGAGGCGCAGCACCTCCCGGCCCGCCGCATCCATCCGCGCCTCCACCGCCTGCGCGTACGCGCCGGGAAACACTTGCCGCGTGGCGCGGAATTCGCCCGTCGGGCACGGCGGCGGACGGGAGCGGCGCGGCGGAAGAGCCGGGCGGCTGCCGGCCAGGTGCAGGGGAGGCTGGGTATGCGGATCCGTCACACCGCCCTGATCGCCGCGGCGCTGCTCGCCGCGTGCGACACTTCCACCGGGCCCACGCGGTACAGCGCGCGCGGCACCTGGGCCGGCCAGGAGACCGACGGCACCATGCTGGTCTCCCTCACCCTCACGCAGCAGGGCGACGCGGTCACCGGCACCGGCACCGTCACGGGCGAGCGCGAGATCCCCGTGGCGGCGGAAGGGTCCGCGGTCGCGACCGACTTCTCCGTGGTGCTGACTTCGCCCGGGTACCAGCCGGTGCAGGTGACCGGCGCCTTCACCAGCCGCAACGAGATCTCGGCCTACATGGTCGGGAGCGGCTTCTACGGCGACGAGATCGTGCTGCACAAGCAGTAGTCCGTCCGCGGATCGATCTCCGCCCGCGATCGGCCGATCCGTGGAACAGATTGCCGCATCTCGCAAGAACTGCTTCATAACACGTGGCGCCCGGCGGACCGGCCGGGTGCCCGCCTTCGTCTTAAGTCCGTCATCCCCAAGTACTTTCGGTTGAACCAAGAGCCGGGCACCCGCGTTGCCTTATCGACCGCGAGTTTCCATCGACTGATCGACCCGACCTACTGGACCGTATGCCGAAGCTCGCCCGCGCCGCCGCACTCCTTCTCGCGCTCACCGCCGCCGCCTGCTCGGGCGGCGGATCGTCCGGCCCCGTGGACCCCGGCGGCGGCACGGGCGGAGGCGGGGGCGGCGGCGGCGGAACGGGCGGCACGCCGGACCTGGGGCCTGGGGCCAGCCTGCACGGCAAGCGGCCGTTCCCCGACGACAACCCGTGGAACCGCGACGTGTCGAAGGACGCCGTGGACCCCAACTCGGCCACGCTGATCGCGGCGTGCGGCAGCGCGGCCACCGGGCTGCACCCCGACTTCGGCACGGTGTGGGAGGGCGCGCCGATCGGGATCCCCTACGTCGTGGTCTCGGGAAGCCAGGGGCGCGTGCCGGTCAGCTTCCAGTACGCCGACGAGAGCGACCCCGGGCCGTACCCGGTACCGTCGAACGCGCCGATCGAGGGCGGGCCGAGCTCGGACGGCGACCGGCACATCCTGGTGATCGACCGCGACAACTGGAAGTTGTACGAATTGTACGACGCGCACCCGGTGAACAATGGTGCCAGCTGGACGGCGGGTTCGGGGGCGATCTTCGACCTCGATTCCAACGCGCTGCGCCCGGCGGGATGGACGTCCGCGGACGCGGCGGGGCTGCCGATCTTTCCCGGACTGGTGCGCTACGACGAGGTGGTGGAGCAGAAGGCGATCCGCCACGCGCTGCGCTTCACCTGCCCGGTCACGCGGCGCGCGTACGTGGACCCGGCGCGCCACTACGCCAGCAGCCGCACCGACCCCAGCCTGCCGCCGATGGGGATGCGCGTGCGGCTGAAGGCCGGCTTCGACGTCACGCGCTTCACCCCCAGCCTGCAGGTGATCCTGAACGCGATGAAGACGTACGGGATGCTGCTGGCCGACAACGGCAGCGCCTGGTACGTGAGCGGCGCCCCCGACTCGCGCTGGAACGACGACGAGCTCTCCGCGCTCCGCAACGTGCACGGGAGCGACTTCGAGGTGGTGAAGATGGGGACGCTCGTCACGCAGTAGCACCGCCCGCCACGATGGGCACGAGGGGGGTGACGGGGTGAAAAACGGCCGGTAAATTCCGGGTCCGGCCTTCGCCCCTCACCCCCTCGCCACGGATGCTCCCCTTTCCCCCCACCCCCGCGGGACCGTACGACGCGTGCGAAGCCTGGCTGGCCTCGCGCACCGGCAACGTCCTGAGCTGGAGCGGCGAAGAGTTCGCCGAGGCGGTTTCCCACGTCGCCGCGCTCCCGCCGCCCCGCACCGTGCACGAGCGCCAGCGCGCCGCCGCCACCGCGGGGCGGAGCGTGCCGGGCCTTGCGCGCACGCTGCGCGATGCGGCCCCCGGCGCCCAGCGGCTCGCCCCCGGCGGCGTCGGCCCCGACGAAGCGGCCCGCCGGCTGGAGGCGCTGTGGCGCGCGTCCGCGCGGATCGTGCCGGTGTTCAACGGCCGCGGCTACCTCTCGTTCCTCACCTCGGGGCGCATGCTGGGGGTGCCGCACCAGCTGCTGACGGAGATCGTTCTCGCGGCTGTGGAGAACCCCGGCTTCGACACGCACGAGGGGGTGGAGCGGGTGCTGGCAAACGGCTGCCAGATCGCCCTTGCGGCGCACGACGCGGAGTTGCTCAAGCGGCTGCTGGACTTCCCCTTCTCGTACTTCAACTGGGGCTCCTTCGCCAAGCGCGCGGGGGAGGCCGGGTGGCGCCGCGGGGTGCGCATCCTGTGGAACGCGGCGTTCCAGGCGCGCGCGCCGCTCGAGGAGCACGAGTTCGCCTCGTTCGTGCAGGGCGCGCTCGCGGTGCGCGAGCCCGTGGTGCTGGGAAACGCGCTGCGCTGCTCCAGCTTCAACCCGCTCAACTGGGCCACCTTCGCCCGCCACGCCGGGGACACCGGCGAATCCCCGCTGGTGCGGGTGCTGTGCGAGTGCGCCCGCGAGGAGCCCAGCCTCGATTCCGGCGCGTGGGCCGCGCTCGCCCGCGCCGTGGGCACGGTGGGCGACGGGGCGTTGCTGGAGGAGTTCTGGGCGAGCTCCGCCGGGCGCCGCGCGGCCTTCGACGCGCGTGCCTGGGAAGCGTTCGTGGGCGCGGCCGCGGTGACTGGCCGCTACGACCTGGCCGCGGAGATACGCGAGGCGCGCGACGCGGAGCCCGAGAACGGCGGGGCCGAGGGTGATCTGACGCTGGAGCAGTTGCGCGAGCGCGTGCAGGCGGCGACCGCCGCGCCCCATGCGGTGACGTCGAAAACCTGGGGTGCCCTGGCCAAGGAAGTGGGGCAGGCACGCGACGCGGAGTTGCTGCACGCGCTGTGGGAGGCGCGCGAGGCGGGCAACCTGCCGCTGAACGGGGCGTCGTGGGGCTCGTTCGCCGATGCCGCCGGGCGCGTGGGCGACGGCGACCTGCTGGAGCGGATCTGGGTGGCTACCTGGCAGGTCCGCGCCACGCTGGGCGAGAAGGGGCTGGGCGCGTTCGGCTACGCGGCGCGCCGCACCGGCCAGGCGACGCTGCTGGAGGCGGTGTGGCGCGCCACCGAGCCGGAGCGCCGCGGCATGGGCCACCCGGCATGGGGCACCTTCGTCAGCGGCGCGGCGGCGGTGGGCACCCCCGCGCTCCTGCTGGAGGTGTTCCGCTCGTGCCGGCAGGCGTTCGACCCCACGCTGCTGCCGCACTGGGGCACGCTCTTCCGACCGCTGCTGGAGGCGGCGTGGGCGACGCCCGACCCCGCCGTGGGCGCCGAGATCGCGGAGACGGTGCGAGGGCAGCGGGCGGACCTCCCGTTCCTGTTGCGGGTGATGCGCGACGTCGCTCCGGCGCCGCTGGCGGGCGGCGCGGGCCGCTTCGAGGGCGCGTGCCGGTGCCTGACGCGCTACCTGGTAAACTCGCATCTGTTCAAGTCGCCCGACCTGTTCCGCGACGACGTGCACCGCGTGGTGGACGGCGTGCTGGCACTGCCGGCGGACCGGCAAGACGCCGCCTGGGTGCGCCTGCTGGGGCAGGGCCAGGAAGCGTACGGCGCCGCGCTGCGGGCCCGCTACGCCGAGCGGTTCCATCGCGCCACCGGCCTGGGCTCGCTTCCCTGGCACCGCCGCACGCCCGAGGAGCGCATGCGCGTGGTGGAAGAGATCCGGGCCGACGACGGCGTGGCGATGCGCGTGCGCGACTTCGTGGCCGATACCAGCGAGGAGCACCGCGCGCACGTCATGCGCGCGGCCGACCCGGGACCCACCCCCGGCGTGGTGGAGTTCCTGGTCGAGAACCACCTCTCGTTCCTGCAGCACCGGCGCGCCGGGAACGCGGGGGCGTTCTTCTCCGAGCTCGCAGAGCGGCTGGGCGAAGCCGGCGCGGCGGAGTTCGGAGCGGCGCAATGGCGCGCGCTGTTCGAGACGCTGATCACCGAGATGGCCGCGCGGATCGCCGCCGAGTCTGCGCGCGACCTGCAGATGGCGCTGCACGACGTGCACAAGGTGGCCTGCCACGAGGCGTACCAGCGGCTGGGCGAGGGAGATCTGGCACCCGAGGAGGAGGAGAAGGTGGCGGCGGCGCTGGTCGAGATGCTTCGCGTGTTCGAACTCGACATCACCCGGGTGGCCACGCCGGCGCGCGACCGCGAGCCGGTGAACATCGCCTCGGACCTGGCGCGCAAGCTGGCGGGCGCGCGCCGCCATCACCCGGCCGCCACCGTGCAGATCCCTCCCTCGGTGCCGATCCTGGTGTGGAAGGGGGCGCGTTCGGACGAGGTGCTGCCGCTGCTCGGCTCGATCCGCTCCAACTGCGAGTGGGCGCTCCGAGTGCTCCCCGACGAACGGCAGCACTTCCTGTGCGTGGTGGAGCCCGGGCCGGGCGAGGTACGGCTGACCGTGGAGAACGCCTGCGCCCTGGACCCCCGGGGAAGCCCGCTCTCCACCGGGCTGGGGCTGGCCAGCATCCGGCGGCGGGTGCACGTGCTGGGCGGAAGGGTGCTGGAGGAGGGTGTGGTGGGCGAGAACGGCGACGCGCGGTACCGGCTGGTGTTCACCCTCCCCGCGCCGGGTGCCACGTGAGCGCGGTGGAGCCGGCCGTGCGCGTGCTGGTGCTGGACGACGACCCCGGCGAGCGCGCCCTCGTGGCTGCCTCGCTGCGGCGCGTGGAGGCGGAGTACGAGCTCCCCCGGCTGGAGGTGGAGGCCCGCGGCACGCCGGCTGAGCTGGACGAGGTGGTGCGCCGCCTGGAGAGCGCGCCCGACGACGCCGCGCCGTGGGACATCATCCTCTCCGACGTGCTGATGCCCGACGCCGAGAGCGGCGGGCTGCGCATCGCGCGAACGGTGCGGGGGCGCTGGGGCGCCGGCCCGGTGCCGGTGCAGGTGGCGCTGGTGACCGCGTTCCCCGGCTACGTGGCCGCGCTGGATGGGCTCAATGCGCTGGACGTGGCCGCCACCGCGGACTGGCTGTGGTTCTTCGCCAAGGGCGAGGAGGTGGTGCGCTCGCCCGCCGGCGAACTCCTTTCCGACGACGCGTGGCGGCGCGCGCTGGCGCACCTGGTGCTGCTGCGCGGCACCAGGCGTTGGGGGTTGAGGCCGCTGCAGGACCGCGAGGTGTCGAGTCTGGCGGGACGGGTCTTCCGCTCGCCCAGGTCAACGGCGCTGCTCACCCAGACCACGTCGCTGGGCGGGGTGGCCGAGGCGCGGGTGGTGATGGTGGTGGGCGAGCCGGGCTCCGGGCGCGAGCTGGTCGCCCGGCTCCTGCACTTCCATCGGATGCGCGCCACCGGGCGCGACGGGGCGTTCGTGGCACACCCGGCCCCACACGCGGACTTCGACCCGGCTCCCCTGCTGGGCCGGAACGCTCCGCGCATGGTGTCGCAGACTGGCGCGTTCACGCGGGCGGCGGGTGGAACGCTGTTCGTGGACGATGCGCAGAACGTTCCCGCCTCGGTGCGCGCCGCGGTCGCGGCGCGCGTCCGGTTGGCGGGCTCCGCGGCCCAGGAGGGGCCGGCGCTGCTGGTGCTCGGGGTGGAGCCCGGTCCGGCGGTGACGGCGTGGCGCGAGGCGCTGGGCGACGTGTTCCTGGAGGTGGTGGAGGTCCCGCCGCTCCGCGAGCGGCGCGAAGACGTGGCCCCCGCCGCCCTGGCGCTGCTGGCGCGGTACGGCGCCCCGCCCCGCCTGGACGACGGCGCGATGGAGTGGCTCGCGGACCCCGGCCACCTCTGGCCGCGCAACTTCGCCACACTGGAGACGCTGCTGCTGCGCGCCACCGACTACGGGCAGAAGCGCATCCTGACGGCGGCCGCGCTCCAGGGCGCGCTCGCCGGCCTGGGCGGGGCTCCCCACCCGGTGGGGGAGGCGGAGTCCGGCGGCGCGGCCGAGCGGATCCTCTTCGTCTCCGCGCTCCCCGACGGCGAGCAGAACCTGCGGGCAGACCGCGAGCGCAGGGAGATCCGGCGGGCATTGGCCGGAGCCAGCGCGCGCCCGGCGCACACGCTGGGTGACGTGCCCGCCGCGTCGCTCCGCGAGATGCTCGAGGCACTGCGCGGCGGCGCGTACACCCTCCTCCATTTCGCCGGGCACGGGACCGACGGGGGCCTGCTGTTCGAGGCGCGGTCCGGCGCCGCGCAGGAGGTGAACCGCCAGGGCTTTGCCGAGCTGGTCGCGGCGTTCGTCCCGCCGCTGAGGTGCGTGTTCTTGAACGCCTGCCATTCCCACCCGACAGCCCGCGCGCTCTCCCGCGTGGTCCCTCACACCGTGGCCGTCCACGGCACCATCGCCGACGACCTCGCGGTGGACTTCGCGGCGGAGTTCTACCAGGCGCTCGCCCGCGGCCTGGCGATCCCCGCCGCGTTCGAACAGGCGCGCCGCCTCCTCAGGGCGCTGAGCTTTCCGGGCGAAGGGCGGGCGGTGCTCTTGCGGCAGGGAAGCCGCGATTGACGCGGGGCGACAACCGCCGCAAGGCCGTTTCGCGAGCAATCAAGGTTGCCCTGAACGGGCGGCGTGGGCGGAGGCATCGATTCGCGCCGGCGGTGGCGCAATGATCACGGATGGACCCACCGCGACGGTGGGACGTCCATGGTACGGATTCGCGCCCGACAGCCGGCCGAAGCGTCTCGCCAGAAGTGCCCATAGTGCTTGAAAATGCTGGATGGCACGCGGAAACCGCACCGCCTGCGCCTAGAACATGAGCGCGTTGGACGCAATGGCCGTGTTCGGGCGGGTGAGGCGCAAAAGGCTTGAACGTGGAGGATGTGGCAGATAGGTTATGCGTCCCCACCGTGCTACCGGTGGCGGTTTCGGCGCGGGTGATTGCGCCGGGTGTCCACGTGGGGCAACTCCCCGTCCTGCCCCGCCGCACCACACCCCTTACCCGGGCGCAGCATCATCCCGCGCCGAGCTTGGCGGCACCCGCCACCCGGGATCGCCGCCCCATCCCCACGGCAGTACCCACATCCCCGCCGGACCGCGGGACGCGCTGCGCCCGCGCGCCGGCACGCGTCCAACTCCCCATGGAGGGACCCATGAGCGAGAAGAACGAATCCACCCTTCCCGATGTTCCCGCCGCGGCCAGCCGCCGCCAGTTCCTGGGCAGCGCCGCGGTAGCCGCCGCGGCGGTGGCCGGCGTGCCCGCGCTGCTGGCCGCCTGCGGCGAGAGCGCGACCGAGGCGCAGCCGCGCTCCGCGAACACGCCCGCCTCGCCCCGCGCGTCGCTGAACGGCGGGCGCGACCCCGGCGTCACCCTGCACAAGATGATGGTGGCGACGCTGGGCAGCGCCACCGACGTGAAGATCCCGGCGCTGGAGAAGGGGGTGACCACCAAGTACCTGCAGCGGGTGATCACCGACACCGACCGCACCGGCACGGGCCTGGCCACGGTGCTCAAGTCGTCGTACAAGTTCGCCGACGGCACCACGGTGCAGGTGGTGGTGCAGAGCAGCCTGGGACGCGGGTGGCCCGCGCGCACCATCTCCAAGCAGAGCGACCTAGTGTATGCCATGAAGGACGCGCTGGCCACCAACACGCAGCACGAGGGGGTGCTGCGCGAGAGCCTGAACACGGGCGCCTACGTGGTGGCCGTGAGCAAGAGCTCGCTGGTGGCGTTCCAGGACAGCGTGGCCAGCGACTACTACGGCAACCACCTCGACATCGTGTCGCGCGGGTTCAGCGACGTGTTCAACACCACGGTGTCGGGGATTAAGATCGCCTCCACCACGCGCGACCTGAACCGCTGCTGACCCCTCCGGCACGGCGAAGGAACGGACTGCCCGGCCGCTCAGACTGTAGCGGCCGGGCAGTTTTCGTTCGTGACGGAATCTCCGGACGGCAACGGCTCTGCATCGCTCCGTGCGACCTGCTGTTCAGGGATTCCGATCCCGACCCGGCTTGTCCCCGTGCGCCAGGATGGCGGCGGAGAGGGTGTTCACGTACGGCTCGTTGAGGATGGTGCCGTGGCTGCCGCCCACGTGGTGCACGGTGGTGCCGCCGCCCGCCCGCGCGCTCCAGTACTCCAGCGAGGGATAGCGCCCGTCGGCGGACTTCGATCCCTCGGTGCAGAAGTAGGTGAGGTGGCCGGCGAAGGGGCCCACCTGGTAGTCGATCTGCGCCTGCAGGTTGGCGGCGCGCAGCACGGTGAGCGCCACCACGTCGTCCACCCGGCTCTCGTCCAGCAGGCGGGGCGCGTCCATCAGCCGGATCATCTTGGTGGCCATCTCGCGCGGGTCCGGGTCCCGGATGTCTTCCACGGCCACCCGGCGGGCCGCGGCGTAGCCGGCCAGCCCGGCCACGGTGTGCCACATCACCTCGGCCGGGTCGCCGAACTCCAGCCGCATCGCCTCGGGGGTGAGGGCCGCGGTGTCGAACAGCGCCAGCAGGTCCACCCGGGCCCCCGCGGCGTCCAGCTGCCGCGCCATCTCCCACGCCACCACGCCGCCGAAGCTCCATCCCGCCAGCCGGTACGGCCCGTCGGGGTGCAGGCCGCGGATCGCGTCCACGTAGTAGGCCGCCATCTCCTCGATCGCGGCGATCGGCGGCCGGCCGTCCTGCACGCCGCGCGGCTGCAGCGCGTACACCGGCTGGTCGAACGCCAGCTGCACGGCCAGGCCGCGGTAGCACACCACGTGGCCGCCCGCCGGGTGCGCCAGGAAGAGCGGCGGGCGCTCGCCGAAGGTCTGCAGCGCCACCAGCGGCAGCTTCACCCGCTTCTTCCCGCCCGCGATGGCGACGGCCATGTCCTCGAGCGTGGGCGCCTGCAGCAGTTCGGCGACCGCCACGTCGCCGCCCAGCTCGTCGCGCACGCGGGCCACCAGCCGCATGGCCAGGATCGACTGGCCGCCCAGGTCGAAGAAGTCGTCGTGCACGCCCACCCGCTCCACCCCCAGCACCTCGCGCCAGATGGCGGCCAGCCGCTCCTCCAGCTCCGAGCGCGGCGCCACGTGCTCCCGCGGCGCCTCGGCGGCGTCTTCGTGCTCGGGAAGGGCGCGGCGGTCCAGCTTCCCGCTCGTGGTCCTGGGCAGCGCGTCCACCCACACGAAGACGGCGGGGACCATGTACTCCGGCAGCCGCTCGCGCATCCAGGCGCGCAGCTCGGCGGGCGGGGGCGCGCTCTCGCGGCCGGCGGGGGCCAGGTACGCCACCAGCCGGCGCTCGCCGCCGCCCGTCTCGCCGCGCGCGGTGGCGGCGGCTTCGGCCACGGAGGGGTGCGCGGCCAGCGCCTGCTCCACCTCTTCGAGCTCGATGCGGTAGCCGCGCACCTTCACCTGCGCGTCGGCGCGGCCCAGGTAGTCCAGGCGGCCGTCGTGCAGCCAGCGGCCGCGGTCCAGCGTGCGGTACATGCGCGAACCCGGCGGGCCGTGCGGGTCGGGGCGGAAGCGGTCCGCCGTGAACGCGGGCCGCCGGGCGTAGCCGCGCGCCACGCCGGCGCCGGCCGTCCACACCTCGCCCGGCGTGCCGATGCCGGCGTGCGCCAGCGACTCGTCCAGCACGTACACGCGTCCTCCGGTGATCGGCCGGCCCACGGGGACGCGGATCATCCCGGGCTCCAGTTCGGCGCACGTGGTGTACGTCGTATCCTCCGTGGGACCGTAGAGGTTGAGCACGCGGCGGACGGCCGGGAGCTCGTGCAGCGCCAGGATCAGCGGGAGCGGCACCGGCTCGCCGCCCAGCAGCACCGTCTCCACCTCGGGCGGAAAGCGTCCGTCGCGCAGCAGCTCGGCGGCGGCGGTGGGCACCATCGGCGCGGCGTGGACGGGGCGCGGCGGGGTGGCCAGCGCGTTCTCCACCAGCACCAGCGTGCCCCCCCAGACGAGCGTGCCGAAGATCTCGGCGATCGACACGTCGAAGGTGACGGAGGTCGATCCCAGGACGGCGGAGCGCTCCCCTTCTCCGAGCGCCGCCTTCATCCACACCAGCATCGCCCCGGCGGAGCGGTGCTCGATCTCCACCCCCTTGGGGCCGCCGGTGGAACCCGAGGTGAAGATCACGTACGCCAGGTTCTCCGGCACGGCGAGCGGCGCCGGCTCGTCCTCGCGTCCGCCGTCCAGCTCCGCGGGGGTGAGGACGGTGAGGTCGTCGATCCCCCGCAGCCCCGCGCGGTCCGCCTCGCCCCAGAGGGCGACGCGGGCGGCGGAGGCGCGGAGCACCGCCTGGTGTCGCGCGGGGGGGTGCGCGGGGTCCAGCGGCACGTAGGCGCCGCCGGCCTTCAGCACGCCCAGCAGCGTGGCGGCCAGGAGCGGAGTCCGTTCCAGGCAGACGGCCACCCGCGTCTCGGGTCCCACGCCGGCGGCGCGCAGCGCGTGGGCGATGCGGTTGGCGCGGCGGTTCAGCTCGGCGTACGTCCACGCCCGGTCCGCGTGGACGATGGCGGTGGCGTGCGGGCCGATGCGCGCCTGCAGCGTGAACAGCTCGTGGATGCACAGCCCCTCGGGCCCCGGCCCGCCCGTGGTCCACGCCTCCACCTGGCGCGCTTCGCCGGGCGAGGCGAGGGGGACGCGGGAGACGCGGCGCTCGGGGTCGGCCACGAACGCCTCGAGCGCGGCGGCCAGGTGGCCGGCGAAGCGCTCCATCCCGGCGCGCTCGAACAGGTCGGTGGCGTACTGCAGCTCGGCGGAGAGGTGGCCGCCGTGGTCCTCCACCGCCAGGGTGATCTCGAACGCCGAGGTGTCGCTGTCCATCACGATCGGCTCGGCCGCCACGCCGGGGAGCGAGAACGAGGCCGAGGGCGCGTCGGTGAACACCAGCACCGACTGCACCAGCGCCGGCCGCGAAAAGTCGCGCCGCACGCCGGCCAGCTCCACGATGCGGTCGAAGGGGAGCGCGGCGTGCTCCTGCGCGCCCACGGCGGCGGCGTGCGCGCGGCGCACCAGCTCGTCCACCGTGGGGTCGCCGTCCATCCGCACCCGCAGCGGCAGCGTGTTGGCGAAGAAGCCCACCACCTGCTCCAGCTCCGGCCGCGGGCGGTTGGCCAGCAGCGTGCCGACCAGCACGTCGTCGGCCCCCGCGTGCCGCCGCAGCAGCAGCGCGTACGCGGCGGCGACCACCGCGTACGGCGTGGCGCCCGCGCGGCGGGCCAGCGCGCGGACCCCGGCGGTGAGGCCCGGGGAAAGGTCGAAGGCGTGCTTGGCGCCGGCCCACCCCTGCAGCGGCGGACGCGGCCGGTCCGGCGACACCTCCAGCACCTGCGGGGCGCCGGCCAGCTGCTCGCGCCAGTACGCCTCGTCCGCGTCGGCCGGCTCGCGGTCGGGGCGCTGCTGCCAGGCGGCCCAGTCGCGGTAGCGCACCGGCGGGTCGGGGAGGGTGGCGGGGACGCCGGTCACGCGCGCGGCGTACAGCGCGCTCAGCTCGCGCAGCAGCACGCCGGCGCTCCACCCGTCCGCGGCCAGGTGGTGCAGGCCGATGAAGAAGCGCGCTTCGTCGTCGCTCTCGCGCACCAGCAGCGCGTGGAAGGTCTCGCCCGCGGCCAGGTCGTAGGGGCGGCGGGTGAAGGCGTCGGTCTGGTAGTTGGCCTCGGGCTCGGCCCACTCGTCGCCGCGCAGGTCCATCACCTCGGGGCGAAAGGCGCCGCCGTCGGTCACCTCCTGCACCGCGATCCCGGCGCTCTCGCGGAAGGCCGTGCGCAGCACCTCGTGCCGGTCCACCAGCTCGCGCAGCGCGCCGACCAGCGCATCCACGTCCACCCTGCCGCGCAGGCGAAAGCCCAGGGGGATGGTGTAGAGCGGGTAGCCGGGCGCCAGCTGGAGCTGGTACCACAGCCGCCGCTGCTCCAGGCTGAGCGGCGCCGGCCCGTCGGCGATGCGCGGGATCGGCGCGTGCGCGGGCGCGGTGCGCAGCCGGGCCAGCAGCGCGCGCTTGGCGGGCGAAAGGGCCGCGAGGCGGTCGGCCAGTTCGGTCATGGGGAGATGCGGAGGAGGCGGGCGGTGGAACGATGGGGCCGGCGCGCGCCCTTCACGCCGCGCGCGTGTCAGTTCGAACGATAAGACGTTGCAGCTACAGGTTCAACGTCGGGTGACCGGGCGCCGTCCGTGTCGGGACGCGGCGTGGGGCGACCAGGTCTGAATGGGGAGAAATCCCGGCCGCCGAGCAGGACCGGGGATCGCCGGGGGATCGGCCGGGGATCGGCCTGGCGAATGAATTCGCGGCTTCGCGGCAATGGCGGCCCAAAGGTCCGCCGTCGCGGACTCCCACGCGCAGAGCGTGGCGGCCTGGCGGACGGCGGGTCGGGTTCATGTCAGCCTCCCGCGCCGATGTGCCTGGCGAAGCGGAGCGAGTCGGTGCGGCCGGCGTACCTGCCGAAGTTGGGGAGAGGCGAACCGGTCACGCGTCCGGGTCGTCCCAGCCGCGCGCGGGCTCCATCAGCCACTCCAGCGCCTTGCGCCGCCGCTCCACCACCTCGGGACGCACGCCGGGCAGGCTCGCGCCGTCGCGGAAGGAGGCGTGCACGCGCTCGTACCGGCCGCGCATGCGGGCAAGCTCGTCCGCCGGGCGCAGGCGCATCCGGCCGCGCAGCTGCGATGCGTCTTCGTTGGTCTTGAGGTTGGGGACCAGGGTGGCCATGTGGCTGGGGACAGGCTGGCCCGGCGCCAGTCCGTCCGCCACGCCGCCGGCCCAGAGCAGCGCCCACAGCGCCTCGATGTAGCCACGCAGCCCGGCGCGCTCCTCGGGCGTGACCCCGGCGTTCGGCTTTGCGAGCAGCGCCCGCTCGCGCGGCGACAGGTGCTGCGCCGCGCCGTTCGCCTCGATCCAGCGCCGCACGATTTCCACCGGCGCGCGGAAGTGCAGGTAGATCAGCGCGTTCATCACCAGCGCGCGCCCGACGAGCTGGTCCAGCGTCCGCTCGCCCGGCCGGACAGCTTGATCGGCCGGCGCCCCCGCCTCCTCAGGCCGTGAACGGTCGCGCGTGGCCGCTTCTCCGCTCGCGTCCGGAGTGGACGCCGCGACATTGCGCCCGTCTTCCGCCGCCGGGCCAGGAGACGAGCCCGCCGCCGCGTCGGCCGCTGACAGCCGATCTGCCGAAGCGCCGGCGAACGGCGGCGGCGCGGCGGGTTCGGCGGATGCGGGTGGCTTGGCGGGCGCGGGGGCGGTGGATCGGGGGGGTGCCTGCGGCGGCGCGTCCGCCTGGAAGATCGGCCGGGGCGATGGATGCGGCGGCGGTGGAGGTGTCCAGACGGGCGGCGGCGGCGAAGGCTCGGCGGCGGTTTCCGTCTCGACCAGGCGGCGGATCTCGGCGTGGATGCGGTCGATCTGCGCGGGTGGCAGCTTGCCGGCGTGGGCCGCCAGTTCGTCGCGCGTGATCCAGCCGATCGACTGGCGGAACTGCCGCTTCCGCTCGGCCGTGGCCCGGCCGATCGCCACCACCTGCTCGATGCCGCCCACGCGGTGCGGCTGCGCGGCGGGGTTTCGCTCCGTCTGCTCGGCGATGCGCCGGAGGTGGCGGGCCAGCAGCGCCGCGGGGTCCATCTTCGGCTGGTGCTCGCGCACCAGGAAGGGCGGGCTCTGCCACGGGTCCGCCAGCCGCTCGGTGGAGGTCTCCAGCGTGACGCCGTCGGTGAACGCCGTCTCCAGGTCAAGGATGCCGCGCCCGCCGCCCAGCCGCGCCAGCAACCCGCCGAACGGCCACCGCGGCGCCGTCTGGTAGAACGTGGCGGTGACGACCCCGTCGTGGCTCACCAAGATCCGCAGCACATAGGCCGGCTGGCCCACCAGCTCGAAATCGCCCAGCAGCCGGAACCCCAGCTTCTCCATCACCTGCCGCATCGCGTCGTAGTCGCGCCAGGGTGCATGTGGGTGCATCAGCGGCGTGACGGCGCGCAGCTCGAACCGCTCCGCGGCGATCCGCCTGGCCGATTCCAGGAGCTGGCGGGCGACGGCTTCCATCGCGCTGGGGATGGACGGAGGTGATGAGACTACCCGCACCACACGTGGTGCCACTCGCCCGGGTCCGGCACGGCGGAAAGATCGCCGAACGGATACCCCGGGCCCGCCGTCACCCGCCGGGTGCGCCGGGCGGCCGAGCCAGCAGGCGTGTACCACACCCGCTCTTCCTGGTGGGTCATGTTCACCGCGCCGCGGCTGGCGAAGGCGAAGCGGAGGCGGCCGGCGGCATCGTAGTAGTAATCGACCGTCTCGGCGTGGTCGCCGCTCCCGCCTTCCACCGTCAGCTTTCGCACGCGGCCGGTGGCGTCCAGGTAGCGCCTGACCTCGGCGTCGAGCGCACCGCACGCCACGGTGGAGTCGTTCCGCGCCAGCCGCCGCGCCGCGATCTCGTGCTCCACCTGGCGATAGACGTCGCGCGCGGATGCCACGTCACGCTCCACGGACGGCTGCGCCACGATGGTTACCCCGGTGCACAGCAGCAGGGCGAGCGCCAGGATCGGGATGCGGGGAGTCATGGAACTGGCCGGGGTGATGAGTTCGCGGGCAGGGGCGAATGAATGGCGCGGCAACGCCACACGAAGCCCGCCTGCGCGGACTGCCGGCGCCCGTGTCGGCGCGGCGGTGGGGCGCGGCACTGGCGTTCCTCCCACGACCGCACCTCCGCACCTCCGCACCTCCGCACCCCCGCACCCCCGCACCCCCGCACCTACCGGGGCTCCACCACCATCGGCTGCGCGGGGTCCCAGTCGAACAGGCGCAGCGTCCAGCCGCCTCCCTCCACGGCCACGGCGCCGAGCCAGCCGGGGCCGGGGTCCAGCTCGCGCAGCGTCCACCGGCCGGTCGTCGCGGGGTCGCCGCGCTCGGCCAGGATGCGGGCCGGCTCGCCGGGGCGCAGCGTCACGTCGAAGCAGTCCAGCGGCATCGACAGCCCCTCGCCCACGGCCTTGATGTACGCCTCCTTGCGCGTCCAGCAGGTGAAGAACGCCGCGTCGCGCTCGGCCTCGTCCACGGCGTCGTAGACCTGCACCTCGGGGGCCGAGAAGAAGCGGCGCGCCACGTCGTCGCGGTCGCCCAGGGTGCGCACGGCCTCCAGGTCCACCCCCAGCTCGCGGCCGAGCGAGACGGCCACCAGCAGCCCGTTCTCGGCGTTGGAGACGTTGAAGCGCAGCCCCGACGCGTCCCCCGGCGCGTCGAGCGCGGGCTTGCCGTGGCGCGCCAGGCGGTAGCGCAGCGCGGCGGGGTCGGCGCCCAGGTAGCGTGCCAGCAGCCGCCGCTGGATGCCGCGCCCGGCGATGAAGCGGTCGCGGTGCACCTCAAAACGAAAGCGCCCGGCACGCGAGCGCTCATCGTCCCCGATCACCGCGTACAGCGCCGCCAGGTCGCCCGGCGGCAGCGCCAGCGAGGCGCGCCACACGTGCACCTCGCCTTCGCTGACCGACGGCCGCTGGGGGCCGGGCGACCACCCCTCAGGCATGCGCCGGGTACGCGCCCAGGCGGCCCAGGGCGCGGCGCAGGTCGGTGGCGACCTCGGCCACCACCTGGTCGCGGTTCTCGTTGATGAAGAAGTGGCCGCCGCGGAACATCACCAGCCGGTACTCGCCCGCCGCCTGTTCGCGCCACGCCTCCACCGACCAGGCGGGCACCTCGGTGTCGGTCTCGCCGCCGTACGCCGAGATCGGGGTCTGCAGCGGCGGCCCGGGCGTGTACCGGTACGTTTCGCCCAGCGAGAAGTCGGCGCGCAGCATGGGGGTGATCAGCTGCATGATCTCCTCGTTCTGCAGCACCTCTTCGGGGGTGCCGTTGAAGCGGCGCAGCATCGCCTGGAACTCGGGCTCGGGCAGGTCGTGCACGTCGGGCGCGTCGAGCACCACCTGCGGCGCGGGGCGGCCCGAGACGATCAGGTGCACGGGCCCGGCGCGGCCCTCGTGACGCAGCAGGCGGGTGAGCTCGAAGGCCATCAGCCCGCCGTTGCTGTGGCCGAACAGCGCGAAGGGCCGGTCCATGAACGGAGCCAGCGCCTCGCCCAGCCGCGGGGTCAGCTCGCGCAGGTCGGCGATCGCCGTTTCGCCGATGCGGCTCTCGCGCCCGGGAAGCTGCACGCCCACCACCTCCACCTCGGGCGGGAGCAGGCGAGCCCACGGCGCGTAGATCGAGGCGCCGCCCCCCGCGTACGGAAAGCAGAACAGCCGCATGCGCGCGCCGGCGTTCGGGCGCGGGATCACCACCCACGGGCTGGGCCGCGACGGACCGGAGGGCTTCATCACGGGTCGATTCGGCTCTGATTCGGGGGAAAGACGATGTCCTGCAACCTATGCGCGGGCGGCGCGAAACACTACGACGGTTTCACGTCCGGAGCAGCCGATCCGGATCAACCGGCCGGGGAAGGCGGCACGGCGGACGACAGCTCGCCGCGGGCGATGGCGATCTCCTGGATCTGGGTGCTCCCCTCGATGATCTCCATCACCCGCGAGTCGCGCAGGTAGCGCTCGACCGGATATTCCTCGCTGCAGCCGTTGGCGCCGTGGATCTGCACCGCGTCGAGCGCGGCCTGCGTGGCGGCGGTGCTGGCGAAGTACTTGGCCACGAAGGTCTCGTGCGGCGCGGCCGGGTCGCCCTGGTCGCGCAGCCAGCCGGCGCGCAGGCACAGCCAGTACGCCGCGCGCCACCCCGCCGCCATCCGCGCCAGCATCTGCTGCACCAGCTGGTGCTCGCCGATCCTGGCGCCGTACTGCTCGCGCGTGGCCGCGTAGGCGAGCGACGCGTCCAGGCAGGCGCGGATGATCCCCGCGGTGCCACAGGCCACGCTGTAGCGCCCCACCTCGAGGGTGCTGACCGCGATCCCCAGCCCGAAGCCGGCGCCGCCCAGCCGCGCGCCCGCCGGCACGCGGCAGCCGTCCAGGCGCAGCTCGGCCAGCATCGAGGCGCGCGTGCCGGTGATCCCCCGCAGCGGCGAGACCGTCAGCCCGGGAGCGTCGCGCTCCACCAGGAAGGCGATCGGCCGCCCCTGCGCTTTGGCGAAGAGGAGGTAGAGGCCGGCGATCTGGCCGTAGGTGATCCACTTCTTCCGCCCGTGCAGCACCCAGCCGTCGCCGTCCTGCACCGCCGTGGTCTCCACGGCCGAGGCATCGCTCCCCACGTTCGGCTCGCTGAGCGCGAACGCGCCGATCGCCTCGCCGCGCGCCAGCGCCGGGAGCCAGCGCTCCTTCTGCGCGCGGCTGCCGAAGCGCAGCACGGCGTAGCTGGCCATGCCGTGCACCGTGAGCAGCGAACGGAGCGACGAGCAGCCGCGGCCCAGCTCCAGGTTCAGGAGGCCGAAGGTGACCCAGTCCATTCCCGCGCCGCCGTGCTCCGGCGGGATCACCGCGCCCAGCCACCCCGTGGCCGCGAGCGCGTCGATCGCCTCGCGCGGGGTGCGCGCGTCGCGGTCCCACGCGCCGGCGTGCGGGGTCACGTGCCCGGCCACCCAGGCGGCGAAGGCGGCGCGCGCGGCCTGCTGCGCGGGCCCCAGCTCCATGCGCAGGCCCGCGTCCACCGAAGGACCGGCCAGGAACGGCGCCAGGTCGGTCACACCGCCGCGGCGGTCTTGCGCCGCACCAGCGCGGTGATGGCGTTCAGCGAGCGGAAGTTGTCGAGCTCCAGGTCTTCGGATTCCACGGTGATGGCGAAGGTGGACTCCACGAACTGCACCAGCTGCATGGCGAACATCGAGTTCACGTAGCCGGTGGCGAACATGTCCTCGTCGTCGCCCAGCTCGTGCCCGCGAAAGAAGCGCGACACGAACTCGCGCGTCCGGGACCTGATCTCTTCCGTGTTCATTTCTCCAGATGTGCGAGTAGACTCGCCGCTACAACGGCACGCAGCCCGCCTTCGCGGACTTCAACAGCGGCGGCACACCGGTGCCCAGGCCGCACCTCCGCACCTCCGCACCTCCGCACCACGCACTCACGCACCCGTCCCGCCGGCGTAGTCGAAGAACCCGCGGCCCGATTTCCGCCCGTGCAGGCCGGCGTCCACCATCTTCTTCAGCAGCGGGCAGGGGCGGAACTTGGAGTCGTTGTAGCTCTCGTACAGCACCTCGATGCTGTAGAGGATGGTGTCCAGGCCGATCAGGTCGCCGGTGGCCAGCGGGCCCATCTTGTGGCCGAAGCAGGTCACGAAGATGCGGTCCACGTCTTCGGGGCTGGCCACCCGGTCCTGCACCAGCCACACGGCCTCGTTGATGGTGAGCATCAGCACGCGGTTCGAGACGAACCCCGGCATGTCGTTCACCACGATCCCTTCCTTCCCCATCGCCCGCAGCATGGCCTGCGCGGTGTCGATCGTCTGCGGCGTGGTGTGGAAGCCGCGGATCACCTCCACGGTGGGCTTCAGCGGCACCGGGTTCATGAAGTGCATTCCCAGCACCCGGCCGGGCCGCTTCGTCAGCGCGCCGATGCGGGTGATGGAGTAGGCCGAGGTGTTGGCCGCGAAGCAGGCGTGCGGCGGGCAGACCTCGTCCAGCACGGGGTAGATCGGGCTCTTGATCTCCCACTTCTCGGTCACGTTCTCCACCACGAAGTCGGCCTCGGCAAAGCCGTCGTAGCCGGTGGTGAAGGTGATGCGCTCCAGCACCTCGGCCGGTCTGGCGCCGCCCTTCTGGCCGCTGAACATCGCGTGGAAGCGGAGGTTGCGCTCCAGCTCGCCGCGGGCGCGCGCCAGCACCTCGTCGCCGACGTCCACCAGCAGCACGCGGTGGCCGGTCTGCGCCAGGTTCTGCGCCACGCCCACGCCCATCACCCCGGCGCCCACCACGCCCACCGTGCGGGGCCCGGTCTGTACGTCCGTCATCGCGTCAAGGTCCGTCCGTCGGGGGTTTGGGAGGGGAAACGGCCGGGATGCGGACGGCGCCGCCCCCCATCCCCACCCGCTCCCCCTCCCGGCGCGGGCCTGGCGCGGCCGGCGCGGGGAGGCGGGAGTGGGGGAAGGAGATGGACGCCGATCCCGCGGCATCCTTCGCCCGCACGTCGCCGCGCGGACACGGACGGATCAGCCCAGCCCGGCCTCTTCCATCTTCTTGCGCAGCGAGAGGGGGCGCATGTCGGTCCACACCTCTTCGATGTACGCCAGCACCTCGGGCTTCAGGCCGTGCTTTCCGGTGTCGCGCCACCCCAGCGGCAGCTCGCGGTCGGCGGGCCAGATCGAGTACTGCTCCTCGTCGTTCACCACGGCCATGTAGATGGTGGTGTCTTCGCGCTCGTCGCTCATCGGGTGCTCTCTTCCTGGTGTTGGGTGTGGATGGGTCGTGAACTGCACCGGCACGGCAAGATGCGCGGATCGCCCGCGCGCGCAACCAGTCCGGGACGAATCGTCACTGCGCCACCGCCATCCCGGCCGCCGCCCGCTCGCCGGCGGGGGGCGGGGCGGCGTGCGGCGCGGGCGGGGCGGCGTCGGGCACGTCGCGCTCCACGTGGCGGATGGCGGGGACGAGCCAGCCGCCGAGCGCGGTGAGCGTCATCAGCGCGCCCACGATCACGAACATCAGCGCGATCCCGCGCCCCGCGCCCACTCCGATCACCCCGCCCACCGACGAGGCCAGCGGCCCGCCGGGCGCCAGCAGCGGCTCGAACACGCGCTGCGCCAGCGGGCCGGCCACCAGCACGGCCAGCGGCACGGCGCCCATCGCGATCATCCGCCTGGCGGCGAACACGCGGCCCAGCAGCGCCTGCGGGGTCTTGCTCATCCACAGCGCGCTGCTGCTGGCCGGCAGCAGCGGCGCGGTGAGCGCCCACACGAACACCGTGGCGCCGATCAGCGGCAGCGAGGGGCGCAGCCCCATCACCATCACGCACAGGCCGTCGATCACCAGCGAGCAGAGCACCCCCGCGACGCGGCGCCGCGGGCCGCCCCACACGCTCACCGCCACCCCGCCCAGCACCGCGCCCACCCCCGCGGCCGCCTGGACGGCGGCGAGCTGCACCGGCTGCGTGAACGCCAGCACCATGGGCGTGAGCAGCGGGTTGACGAAGCCGCTCCAGAAGTTGCCCAGCGCGAACAGCACCACCAGCCCGAACAGCCCGCGGTGCGAGTGCAGGAAGCGGTACCCCGCCGCGGCCTCGCGCCAGAAGCGGCGGAACGCGGCCACCCCGCGCGGCCCGCCCTCGCCCACCTCGCCGGCCAGGGGCTGTGCGGCGGGGCGCGGGATGTGGACCAGCAGCAGCCCGGCCACCGCGGCCAGGTAGCTGACCCCGTCCACCACCATGATCCCGCCCAGCCCCACGGCCATCAGCAGCGCGCCCCCCAGCAGCGGCGCCACGATCATGCTGACCGGCCCCAGCAGTTGCAGCAGGCTCACCGCGCGCCCGAAGTGGCGGGGCGGCACCAGCGCGGGGATCGCCGCGGCGAAGGCGGGCTCCTGGAACGCGGCCACGATCGACGCGGCCACCGACGCGGCGGCCAGGTAGCGCACCTCGAAGTGGCCGCCCAGCACCAGCCCGGCCATGGCCAGGGTGATCAGCGCCTGCCCGGTGTCGGCGGCCACCAGGACGCGGCGGCGGTCCCAGCGGTCCACCAGCGTGCCCGCCACCGGCGACAGCAGCAGCGAGGGGACCATCCACGCCAGCATCAGCAGCGACAGCGCCTCGGCCGAGCCGGTGTGCTGGAACACGGCCACCGGCACCGCGAACGCCGCCAGCCCCGAGCCGAGCGCCGACACCAGCTGCCCGGCCCAGATCACCAGGAACGGCCGCAGTTCGCGCACCGCCTCGCGCAGCGGGGGGTGGGGCTGGGTGGACGGACTCAAGGGCGAACGGCCTCACGGTGTGGACGTGTTCCCGCCGCGGCCGGTCGGGGGCGCCCCGGCGAGCCGAGGGGAGCAACCGTCCAGATCACGCGAGGCCGGGAATCTAACACCCATCCCGCCGGATTTGCATCACCCCCGCACGATTCGGCCGTTCCGGTCGCAACCCCCGCATCCCTGTTACCCGTCTACGGTGCACACCAGCCGGACCCGCACCCGTCCCTTCGCTCTGACCGCACCGAAGCGCCACCGTGCGTACACACGCGGATCCACGGACGTTCCCGCGCCCTTCCAGCGGCGCGCCCCCTCTCGCACCCGGTCCGGCTGGAGACCTGTCTCCTCCCGGCTCCGCAAGCCAGCGGCTCTCCCGGCGCTGCCAAAGGCGTTGGCCGTGTGGATGCAGCGACGGTATTCCCGGATCCCGGCAGGATGTGACGTCACGCGGCGGCGGTGTCGTTCAGCAGGCGCTCGGCCTCTTCGTCGCTCAGCGTCTCGAGCCAGGCCAGCAGCGCCTCGTCGGGCTCGCCGGCCTGGGCGCGCTTCTCGTCCACCAGCGCGGCGATGCCCCGCACGGTGGGCTGGTCGAAGATCACGCCCACCGGCAGCTCCACCCCCAGCCGCGCCCCCACCCGGGTCAGGATGCGGGTGGCCTTCAGCGAGTGGCCGCCCAGGTCGAAGAAGTGGTCGGTGGCGCCCACCCGCTCCAGCTTCAGCACCTCGCGCCAGATCTCGGCCACCGCCGCCTCGGTGGGCGTGGCGGGCTCGACGAAGCCGTCGCCGCCGGCGGCGGCGGCGCCGTCGGGCGCGGGAAGGGCGCGGCGGTCCAGCTTGCCGGCGGGGGTCTTCGGCAGCGCGTCCATCGCCACGAACACGGACGGGATCATCCACGCGGGGAGCCGCGCCGCAAGGTGCTCGCGCAACTCGGCCCCCTGCACCGCGCGGCCGGGCGCGGCGGCCACGTACGCGGCCAGGTAGCGGTCGCCCGGCACCTCCTCGCGCGCCACCACCGCGGCCTCGGCCACGGACGGGTGCTCGCGCAGCACCGCCGCGACCTCGCCCGGCTCCACGCGGAAGCCGCGCACCTTCACCTGGTCGTCGGCGCGGCCCAGGAACTCCAGCACGCCGCCGTGCCAGCGCACCCGGTCGCCGGTGCGGTACATCCGCTCCCCCGGCGGCGCGTACGGGTCGGGGACGAAGCGCTCCGCCGTGAGCCCCGCGCGGCCGTGATAGCCCGGCGACAACCCGTCGCCGGCCACGTACAGCTCGCCGGGAACGCCGCTGGGCACCGGGCGCAGCGCGGGGTCCAGCACGTACGCCCGGGTGTTGGCCACGGGTCCGCCGATCGGCACCGCCACCGCGCCGGCGGGCACCGAGCGCACCTCGTGCCAGGTGGCGTAGGTGGCGCACTCGCTGGGGCCGTACATGTGGATCAGCCGCGTGCCCCGGCAGGCGTCCAGCACGCGCCGGAAAGCGGCCGGGTCCGCCGCCTCGCCGCCGGTGAGCAGGTCGCGCAGCGGGGCCAGCACGCCGGGGTCTTCCGCTGCCACCTGGTTGAACACGGCCGCGGTCAGGAAGAGCGAGTGGATGCGCCGCTCGCGGATCACCTCCCCCAGCCGCCGCGGCGACAGCAGGTCGTCGCGGCCGATCACCACCACCGTGCCGCCGTTCACCAGCGGCGCCCAGATCTCCCAGGTGGCCGCGTCGAAGCTGGGGGTGCTGCCGTGGCCGACGCGGTCGCCCGGGCGCGGCTGCAGGTAGTCGGCGCCGCGCGCCAGCCGCACCACGCCACGGTGGGTGATCGGCGTCCCCTTGGGCAGCCCGGTGGAACCCGAGGTGTAGATCAGGTACGCCGGCGACCCGCCGCCCAGTTCCGGCACCGGGCCCAGCTCCGCGCCGTGGTCCGCCGGGTCCAGCCCGGCCAGCGAGACGACGGGGAGTCCGGTGGAGCGCAGCGAGGCGGGGAGCTCGCCGCGCACCACCACCGCCGTGGCGCTCGAGTCGGCCAGCATGTACGCCAGCCGTTCGGGCGGGTACTCGGGGTCCAGCGGCAGGTAGGCGGCGCCGGCCTTCAGCACGCCCAGCGCCGCGGCCACCAGCTCGGGCGAGCGCCCGACGGCCACGGCCACGCGGTCGGCCGGGCGCACCCCCAGCCGGCGCAGCGCCAGCGCCACCCGGCCGGCGTCGGTGTCCAGCTCGGCGTAGGTCACCATCCGCCCGCCGTGCTCCACCGCGGGGGCCAGCGGGCGCAGCCGCGCCTGCTCGGCCACCAGGGCGTGCAGCGTGGCGCCCCGCGGGTACGGCGCCGCGCCGCCGGCCAGCGCCAGCACCCCGCGCTCCTCGTCGGCCGGCAGCATGCGCAGACGGCTCACGCGGGCGGCGGGGTCGGCCAGCGCGCCACCCAGCACGGCCTCGAAGTGCGCGATCATCCGGCGCACCGTGGGCGCGTCGAACAGGTCCTCGGCGAACTCCCAGATCATCACCACCTCGCTCCCCGCGTGCTGGTGGGCGCGGGGGATCACGATCACGTTCAGGTCGAACTTGGCGCTCTGGTTCGCCAGCCCCTCGGCCACCTCCATCGGCGCGCCGTCCAGCTTCATCTCGGGGTACGGCGCGTGGTGGAAGTTGAACGCCACCTGGAAGACGGGAAGGTGCCCGCGCGACCGCTCGGGATGGACGGCGGCCACGATCTCGGCGAAGGGCACGTCCTGCCGCTGATAGGTCTCGACGGCGGAGGTGCGGACCCGCTCCACCAGCTCCTGGAACGAGGGATCGCCGTTCAGGTCGGCGCGGATCGGGATCGTGTTCACCACCATCCCGATCAGCTCCTCGCTCTCCCTCAGCCTGCGCCCCGCCACGCCGCTGCCGACGCAGAAGTCCGTCTCGCCGGTGTAGCGGTGCATCAGCGCCTCGAAGGCGGCGAACAGCGTCATGAACAGCGTCACCCCGTGCCGCCGGCTGAACTCGTCGGCGGCGCGGAAGAGCTTCGGGTCGAGGGCCACGCGGTGCGCGCCGCCGCGGAAGCTCATCTCCGCGGGGCGGGGGCGGTCCGCCGGCAGCTCCAGCACCGGGGGAACGCCGGCGAGACGGGTCTTCCACCACTCCAGCTGCTTGCGGGCCTCGTCCGTCTCCATCCACGCCCGCTGCCACGCCGCGAAGTCGCCGAACTGCACCGTCGGCTCGGGAAGGTCGTGCTCCCGCCCGCGGACGTACGCGGGGTAGATCCGGGTCAGCTCGCGCAGGAACACGGCGAAACTCCACCCGTCGTGCACCAGGTGCTGCTCGATCGCCAGGAACACGTGCTCGTCCGCCGCCAGCCGGAAAAGCGTCCAGCGCACCAGTGGCAGCGCGGCGAAGTCGAAGGGGCGCTGGAACTCGGCGCGCATCCGCGCCTCGAGCTCCGCCTCCCGGGCGTCCGCGGCGAAGTGCGACAGGTCGACCACCGGCAGGCTCACCGGCCAGGGATCGTGGACGACCTGGGCGGGCGCGCCGTCCACCGCGGGAAAGGTGGTGCGGAAGATCTCGTGGCGGCGCACGATCTCGCCCAGCGCGCGCTCCAGCGCCCCCGCGTCCACGGCGCCGTGGATGCGCACGGCCGCCTGGAAGTTGTAGGAGCGCATGTCGGGCTTCAGGTGCTGGAAGAACCACACGCTCTCCTGCGGAAAGCTGAGCGGCAGCGGCCGGTCCCTGGGCGCGCGGGGGATGCGCGCGTCGCTGGGGACGGCGGCCGCCGCGTCGGCCAGCTGGCGCGCCAGCTCCTCCACGCTGGGCATGGCGAACACGGCCCCCAGCGGCAGCTCCACGCCCATCCGCTGGCGCACGCGGGCCACGATCTGCGTCGCGAGGAGCGAGTGGCCGCCCAGCTCGAAGAAATCGTCGCGCACGCCCACTCGATCGACCCCCAGCACCTCGCTCCAGATCGTGGCCAGCGCCGCCTCGCCCGCCGTCCGGGGCGCCACGTACTCGCCGCTGGCGGCGCGCTCGGGCCGCGGCTCGGGAAGGGCCAGCCGGTCCACCTTGCCGTTGGGCGTGTGCGGCAGCGCGGGGAGGAAGGCCAGCGCGTCGGGCACCATGTACTCGGGAAGATGGCCGCGGACGTGCTCGCGCAGCTCGGATGCGGACGCCGGCTCGCCCTCGGCGACGACGTACGCCGCGAGCCGCTTCTCGCCACGGTCCTCCCACGCGGTCACGGCGGCCTCGCGCACGGCGGGGTGCGCCATCAGCACCGTCTCGATCTCGCCCGGTTCCACGCGGAAGCCGCGCACCTTCACCTGGTGGTCCATCCGCCCCAGGCACTCCAGGTCGCCGTCGCCCAGGACGCGGCCCAGGTCGCCGGTGCGGTACATCCGCGCGCCGGGGGCGCCCAGCGGGTCGGGGCGATAGCGCTCCGCCGTCATCCGCGGGTCGGCCAGGTAGCCGCGCGTGACTCCCTCGCCCGCCATCCACACCTCGCCCACCTCGCCGGGCGGCACCGGGCGCAGCGCCTCGTCCAGCACCCGCGCCACCGTCCCGCTCACCGCGCGGCCGACGCTCATGGCGGCGGCGCGCCCGTGCTCCACGTCCTTGCACGTCGAGTAGGTCGTATCCTCGGTGGGTCCGTAGAGGTTGAGCACACGGTCCACGTGGCCCAGCGCGTACAGCCGCTGCGCCAGCTCGTTGCGCAGCGGCTCGCCCCCCAGCGCCAGGGTGCGCACGCACGGCGGGATGGCGCCCATGCGCAGCAGCTCGGCCGCGGCGCTGGGCACCATCGCCACGGTGGTTACGGGCTCGCCCAGCTGCGCCAGCGAGAGCGCGTTCTCCACCAGCACCAGCGTGCCCCCCCAGCACAGCGTGCCGAAGATCTCCGCGACCGACACGTCGAAGCAGACCGAGGTGCTCGCCAGCACGGCCTGGCGCTCGTCGTCCGACACGTGGTGGTGCAGCCAGCGCAGGACGGCGGCGGTGTTGCGGTGCTCGATCTGCACCCCCTTCGGCCGCCCCGTCGACCCGGAGGTGTGGATGACGTACGCCAGGTTCCCGGGCCGCACCCCCGTCTCCGGCGCGCCGGACGGACGCGCGGCGATGGCGGCGGCGTCCGCGTCGATGCGGACGGGGGCGCCGGCGTAGTGCGGCACCCGCCCGGCCAGCGCGGCGGTGGTCACCAGCAGGGGGACGGAGGTATGGCCCAGCCTGTACTCCACCCGCCCGGCGGGGTACGCCGGGTCCAGCGGCACGTAGGCGGCGCCCGCCTTCAGCACCGCCAGGAGAGCGACGATCAGCTCGGGCGTGCGGGGGAGAAAGACGCCGACCGTCCGTTCCGGACCGGCGCCCAGCGAGACCAGGTGATGGGCGAGACGGTTGGCGCGCGCGTCCAGCTCGCCGTACGCCAGCGACTCCCCGCGCCAGCGCAGGGCGTCGCGTTCGGGATGCGACCGGGCCTGCGCCTCGAACAGGGTGTGGATGCAGCCGGTGGAGAAGTCTACGCCCATCGTCTCCGTATCCAATCGCGGGGTTCGTCCATTGGCCATCGGCGGTCGGCGTCCGGATCGGATCGGACGCCGCCGCGGGCGGGCTCACGGTACCACGGTGTGGAGGAGGGGTCGTGCGGAGTGCGGTCAGGCGGCGGCGCGCGGCGCGGCCTCGCGCAGCACGCGCCCCAGCCGGGCGATCCCCTGCTCGATCTCGCCCGCGGCGGGGAAGCTGAAGTTCAGCCGCATCCCGCGCCGCCCCTGCCGGCCGCTGAAGCTGAAGGCGCTGCCGGGCACGTACGCCACGTCGCCGCGCTCCACCGCAACCGGCAGCAGCGCGTCGGTGTCGTACCCGCCGGGGAGCTCGGCCCACACCAGCGCCCCGTGCCGCGGCACGCTGGTGCGGGTGCCCGCGGGAAAGTGGCGCCGGATCCCGGCCAGCATGGTGTCCCGCCTGGTCCGGTACGCCTCGCGGACGCGCTCCAGGTGCGCCGCGAAGCCGCCGGCGGCCAGGTACTCGGAAACCAGCCGCTGGGCGAAGGTGCTGGTGTCGATGTCGGCGCCGTCCTTGGCGCACCCCAGCAGCTGCTGCATCTCGCGGGGCACCACCAGCCACCCCGCGCGGAAGCCGGGCGCCATCACCTTGCTGAACGAGCCCACGTAGAACACCCAGCGCTCTTCCAGCGCCCGCAGCGGCGGGAGCGGGTCGCCGTAGTGCAGCAGCCCGTACGCGTCGTCCTCGATGATGGGCACGCGGTGCTTGCGGGCCAGCTCGGCCAGCCGCAGCCGCTTCTCCAGGCTCACGCTCGTCCCCAGCGGGTTGTGCCCGTCGGTGATGCAGTAGAGGAAGGCGGGGCGGTGCCCGGCGGCCAGATACGCCTCCACCCGGTCCACGTCCAGTCCCGTCTCCAGGTCGCTCTCCACCGCCAGCACGCGCGGCGAGTACGATTCCACCACCTGCTGGAAGCCCATGTAGACCAGCCCCTCGCACAGGATGGTGCCGCCGGGCCGCAGGAAGATGCGCGCGAGCAGCGCCAGCGCCTGCTGCGCGCCGGTGGTCAGGAACACCTCGTCGGGCGTACACTCCACGCCGCGCGACTTCATCAGCTCCGCGATCTGCGCGCGCAGCGGGGCGAACGGGGCCTTGTACTGGAGCGCCCCGGTGTCGCCGCGCAGCACGCGCTCGGCGGCGGCCAGGTAGTCGTCCACGGGAAAGAGCTCGGGGGCGGGGAGCCCCAGCGCGAACGAGGTGACCCCCGGGCGCGCCATCAGCCCCATCATGGCGGCGATGGTGGAGGGGCGGAACTCGCGCGCCCAGGGAACCAGCGGCAGGTCGCCCAGCGGCACGGCGCGCGGGGGGGCCGTGGGGGACAGGGTCGGGGCGGGTGCGGTGTGGACCATCGGGGTCACCTCGGTGGCCCCGCGGGTGCGGCGGGGCATGGCGGCCGGCGGACGGGGGATGCGGCCGGTGGGGAGCCGCGCGGAACTGCCGTGTGGCTGCGCGGAACGGGGAGGGACGCTCCGGCGCGTCGAATCCGCTCGCGGCGGGGTGGGACGTCGGCCACCACGCCGCGCACCGCAACGATAATCGAAGCCCGAGATGCAGAGCAAGTCTCATCCGCAGACTGATACAAAGAACACGCGAATCGCCGCGGTGGCGCGCCTTATCCGATTGGCTGCCAAACTTTTATGCCGATTGCACGAGGTCTCTTCGGGCGCGCTCCCCGGACCGGGAAACGTCCGTTCCATGGACCTACGCACCGCTCCGGGTGGCCAGCTGTACCAGCGGCGTCCCACTCTCGAAACACGTCCCCGGACGTCGGCGGTGTGCGGGCATTCCTCCGCGTGAACAGGGGCGGAGGGGAGAAAACACTGGACGCGGGGGAGCCGTGGCGTTACCTTCGATGTACGTTTCGCGTATGACATGATACGACACGGAACGCGTACCCGAGACCGAGGACGACAGGACATGCAGGCTGTACTTCGCCCGCTGATCGTGCTGCACTCCGACGCCGTGTTCAAGGAGCGGCTGCGGCGCATCGGCAGCCAGCGCTTCAAGAGCCAGTTCGTGAACGACTGGGAAGACCTTCGCGCGGCGCTAAAGGAGGCTCCCCCCGCCGCGCTGGTGGTGGTGGACCCGTACACCCACAGCTACGGCGCCGAGGCCGAGCTGGCGCCCGAGCTGCGCTCGCTGCTGTGGGAGCACCCCTCCGCCACCGTGATCGCCGCGCTGGAGGTGAAGCGCCAGCGCGTGCGCGACCTGCGCACGCTGGGCGAGTGGGGGGTCAAGGAGGTGATCGCGCTGGACGAGGAAGACACCCTCGAGGCGATCAGCCGCCGGCTGCGCTCGGCGCAGGGGCGCCCGCTGCAGAGCCTGCTGGAGCGCTCGCTCCCGTCCACCCTCAGCGGCCGCGCGCGCACCCTGCTGATGGCCGCCGCCGAGGTGGTGGCCGAGGGCGGGCACGGGCGCGACCTGGCCGCCTCGCTCCGCCTTTCCGAGCGCACCCTGCTGCGCTGGGCCGAGCAGGCCGACCTGCCGCCGCCACGCCGCATCCTGGCGTGGATGCGCGTGATGCTGGCCTGCGAGCTGCTGGACGACCCCGGCCAGACGGTGCTGAGCGTGGCCTACACCTGCGGCTACGCCAGCGACAGCTCGCTGCGCCGCGCGGTGCAGGAGTTCACCGGCGTGCTGCTGACCGAGCTGCGCAAGCAGGGCGCCTTCGCCACCGCCAGCGAGCGCTTCCTGGAAGAGCTGGAGGGGACCCGCGAAAGCGGCCGTGCCCGCCGCAAGCTGGAGCGCCAGGCCGCCCGCGAGGGCCGCACCCTCCCGCCGCTGGAGCAGGAGTCCGGGCCGTCGGTGGAGAGCCTGGGCCTCCCCCGCCTCTCCATCGGCAGCGCGCCCTGACCGGCGCTGCGCGGCAACCAGTCGGTTCGCAAAGCAGGAGAGCCCGGGCATCCGCGCCCGGGCTCTCCTTGCGTTCAAGGAATGCTCATCCAGACCCCTCGGTCCATGAGGCTGTCGAAGTGCGGCGTCCGATCCGGCGCGGCGAGATGATGCGAACCTTTGCCATCCGGAGCTCCGACCACTGGCAAAGATCGGAAAGAAAACTATTGTAACGGCGGCGCGCTTCGTGCTAATTGCGGGCGCGCAGCCGCATCCCACACACCACCCCGTCCCCGGCAAACATGCGCAGAGACCACGACCCCACGGGCGAGCCCGTGGTGCCTCAGGGCGAATCCGAGACCCTGCTCTCGCCGACCGGCTCGGGGCCGTACGCGCCGCCCACGCCGCCCGGCGCCATCCGCACCTCGCAGGGCGCGCCCCGCCGCACCATCTTCGAGCGGATGTTCGAGGGGCGCAGCAAGCCGTACCTGCGGCTGGGGCTGTACTACCTGATCCTGATCGCGGTGATGGGGCTGCTGGTGTACTTCGTCCCCGCCGTGCGCGACGCCTTCCTGGAGTCCACGCTCCTTCCGCCGCGCGAGGGCGGGCTGGTCACCACCGGGCCGGGGATCGGCGACTACGGGGCCAGGCTGTCGCTGATCGAGGCGCTGAAGCGGCTGCTGAGCACCTTCCTGGTGATCGGCGGGGCGCTGGCGCTGGTGATCCCCGTGGCGTGGGTGTACATGACCACCAAGCGCTTCCGCTACGACCCCGCGCTGGTGGCCTCGGTCATCATCCTCCCCATCGTGGTGGCGGGGACGGCGATGGTGGTGCGCAACTCGCTGGCGCTGGCCTTCTCGCTGGCGGGGATCGTGGGCGCCGTGCGCTTCCGCAACACGCTCAAGGACCCGCGCGACGCCGTCTACATCTTCCTGGTGATCGCCTGCGGGCTGAGCGCCGGGGTGCAGGCGCTGGACGTGGCGCTGGCCATCTCCATCGCCTTCAACTTCGTGGTGCTCACCGTCTGGAAGTACAACATCGGCTCGCTGTACAGCGGCTCGTTCGGCCGCACCGGCGTGCTCAGCGTGGGCGACGCCGACCTGCTGGTGGCCGAGACGCCGGCCCAGCAGCGCGCGGTGCGCCGCCGGATGCTGCAGTACGACACCGACATGCGCACCGACGGCCTCCTGCTGGTCCACAGCCGCGAGCCCGACATGGCGCGCACCACCGTGCAGGAGGCGCTGGCCGATCTGGCCAGCGACTGGCGGCTGACCGACGTGGTGCCGCGCGGCGGCCAGATGAACACGCTGGAATACCTCGTGCGGTTGAAGAAGGGCATTTCGCCCGCCGACCTGGTGGCCGCCCTGGACGAGCGCTGGTCGGTGCAGGTGGACGCCGCCGAGTACCTTCCCTTCCGTACCCGCCGCCGCAAGCGCAAGGGGCGCAAGGGTGGCTGACGCCGGCGCCGGGGGCCGGCGCTTCCACACACGCACCATTGCGAACCAGAACGGGATGAAGGTGCTGCGACGGACCCTGGCCGCCGCCCTGGCCGGGGCGGCGGTGGTCACGCTGAGCGGGTGCTTCCAGTACGTGCGCGGGCTGGGCCGGGTGACCCCCGGCCTGGTCGAGCAGGACACCCTGGAGCTGAACCTGGTGCTGATCGGCGACGCCGGCCTTCCCGCGCCCGGCGGCGAGCCGGTGCTGAAGGCGCTGCGCGACCAGATCGCCAAGCAGAGCAAGAACACCTTCGTCGTCTTCCTGGGCGACAACGTGTACCCGCGCGGGATGGTGCTGGACAGCAGCGCCGCCGAGCGCCGCGAGAACGAGCGCATCCTCGACGCCCAGATGGCCCCGCTGATCGAGACCGGGGTCAACGGGATCATGATCCCCGGCAACCACGACTGGGCCACCGGCACCGAGTCGGGGCTCGAGGTGGTGCGCGCCGAGGAGCGCTACGTGAACCGCCGCGGCCGCGGGATCGTCAAGTTCCTTCCCGTCAACGGCTGCCCGGGGCCGGTGCCGCTCGACTTCGGCAACTACCTGCGGGTGATCGTGCTCGACACGCAGTGGTGGCTGCAGGCGCCCTTCCCTCGCCCGCACGGGTCCACCGCCCAGGGGTGCCGCGCGCGCAGCGAGGCCGAGGTGGTCGACTCGCTGCGGCACGACCTGGCCGGCGCGGGGCGGCGCCGCACGGTGGTGGTCACCCACCACCCGCAGCTCTCGGGGGGGCAGCACGGGGGGTACTTCGACTGGCCCACCTACCTCTTCCCCTTTCACCCCTGGGCGCGGCAGGCGGGGCTGTTCGCCAAGCAGGACGTGACCGGCGCGCAGTACCGCGCCATGATCGAGTCGATCAACCGCGCCTTCGGCGGCAACCCGCCGCTGGTGTTCGCCAGCGGGCACGAGCACAACCTGCAGGTGATCCGCATGGCGCCCCACCACTACCAGGTGGTGAGCGGCGCGGGGATCTACAACCACTCCACCCAGTCGCGCGTGATCCGCGGCACCCTGTACGCCCGGCGCGCCAGCGGGTGGACCGAGCTGGCCTTCCTGCGCGACGGCCGCGTGCGCCTGAGCGTGAAGGTGGTGGACGCCGACGGCAACGCCAAGGAAGACTTCTCCGCCTGGCTCGACACGCCGCCGCTGGTGCCCGAGAGCCACGGCGACCCCACGGAGCCGCGCCCCGCGGCGCCCCCCGCTCCCCCTCCGTCCCCACCCTCCGGAGCCCGTCCATGAGGCCCCTGCCCCGGTCCTTCCGCGCGGCGGTGCTGGGCGCGGCCCTGGTCCCCGCCGCGCTCGCCGCGCAGAACACCGCCACCGTATCCGCCGGCACGCGCTACCGGGCCGGGGGGCTGCACCGCTGGCTGCTGGGGAGCAGCTACCGCGACCTGTGGGCCATGCCCATCACCGTCCCCGTGCTCGACCTCTCCACCTACGCCGGGGGATTGACGCCCACCGGGATGGGGGGCGGCAACCAGACCACCTCGCTGCGCTTTCGCGGGGGCGACGGGCGCGAGTACGCCTTCCGTTCGGTGGACAAGGTGCAGACCAACACCCTTCCGGCCGACCTGAAGGGGACCCTCACCGCGTGGGCGGTGCAGGACCAGGTCTCGTCGTTCTGGCCCGGCGCGGCGGTGGCGGCGCACGCGCTGGAAGCGTCGGCCGGGGTGCCGCACACCACCGAGCGGCTGTTCGTGATGCCCGACGACCCGCGGCTGGGCGAGTACCGCGCGAGGTTCGCGGGGATGCTGGGCACCCTCGAGGAGCGCCCCGGCACCGGCCGGCCGCTTCCCCCGGAGCTGGCCGGCGCCGACCGCATCGAAGACGGCGACACCTTCCTGGTGCGCCTGCGCGCGGGGCCGGGCGAGCGCATGGACGACCGCGAGTACCTGGCCGTGCGCCTGGTCGACATCCTGCTGGGCGACTGGGACCGGCACCCCGGCCAGTACCTGTGGGCCCGTTTCCCGCGCGCGGACGGCGGCCACACCTGGCGCGCGCTGCCGCGCGACCGCGACTACGCCTTCGTGGACTACGACGGCGCGGCGATGGGGGCGGCGCGCGGGGTGATCTGGAACCTGGTGCGCTTCCGCGACGTCATCGACCTGCGGCCGATGGTGATGAACGCCTCGCAGCTGGACCACCGCCTGCTGGGCGGCGTGACCCGCGCCGCGTGGGACTCGGTCACCCGCGCGGTCGGCGCCAGCCTGGCCGACCCGGCGATCGACGCGGCGGTGGCCACCCTTCCCGCCGAGTACCGCGCCCGGCGCGGCGCCTGGCTGGCCGGGCGGCTGCGCGCCCGGCGCGACGACCTGCCGCGCGTGTCCGCCACCTTCTACCAGTACGTCACGCACGAGGCCGAGGCGCACGGCACCGACCAGGCCGACCAGGCGCTGGTGGAGCGGCTGCCGGACGGCAACGTGCGCCTCACCCTGCGCCCGGCGGGCGGCGGCGAGCCGTTCTTCGAGCGCGAGTACAACTGGACCGAAACGCGCGAGGTGCGCGTATACCTCCACGGCGGCGCCGACGTGGCGCGGGTGGCGGACGACGGCCCCGAGCAGGTGATCGTGCGGCTGATCGGCGGCCCGGGCGACGACCGGCTGGCCGACGAGGGGCGCGCCGGCCACCACACCGCCTTCTACGACTTCGAGGGCGCCAACACCTTCGCGCGCCGCCCGCACACCAAGGTGGACGAGCGCCCCTGGACCGACGTGATGTGGATGCCGGGGGCCGGAACCTCGCCCCCGCGCGACTGGGGGTTCAAGACCGCCGCGCTCTCGGCGGGGGGCGGGTGGGGGCACGGGGGCGCGGGGCCGTTCGTCACCCTGGGCCCGGCGTGGAAGCGCTACGGCTTCCGCCGCCAGCCGCACGCGGTGACCGGGAGCGTGGCGCTGCAGTGGGCGCCGCTGGAGAACCGCTTCGGGGTGGAGTACACCGGCGACTTCCGCTACGTGGGCACGCCGCTGGACCGCACGGACGTGGTCGCGCGCGCCACCGAGCTGCAGGCCACGCGCTTCTTCGGCTTCGGCAACGGCACCGACGACGGCGGGCTGGCCGGCAGCCACTTCCGCGTGTGGGAGCGGCAGCTGTACGGCGACGCCGCGTTCTGGCACGGGGTGGCGCGCCGGACCTGGATCGTGGGCGGGGTGACCGGGCAGGTGAGCGCCCCCGAGCCCGAGGCCGGCACCCCGGCGGGCGACCTGCTCCCGCGCGGGACCGAGGACTTCGCGCTCCTGGGCGGGCGCGTGGGGCTGGTGATGGCCCGCGGCGACAGCGCCGCCTACGTGCGCAACGGGTGGACGCTGGAGGCGTGGGGGAACGGATTCCCCGTGGCGCGCAACGACGCGGGCGCCTTCGGCGGGGGCGAGGCGGTGGCCACGGCGTACCTGACCCCCGGCAGCCACGGGCCCACGCTGGCGCTGCGCGCGGGGGGGCAGAAGGTGTGGGGCGAGTTCCCCTTCCAGTACGCGGCGTACCTGGGCGGCAGCCGGTCGCTGCGCGGCTACCCGTCGCAGCGCTTCGCCGGCGACGCCGCGGCGTACGGCAACGCCGAGTTGCGCCAGCCGCTCACCCGGGCCAACCTGCTGGTGGCGCGCGGCACCCTGGGCGTGTTCGGGCTGGCCGACGCGGGACGCGTGTGGTACCAGGGCACGTCCCCCGGGGGATGGCACACCGCGTACGGCGGCGGGCTCTTCTTCACCTTCATCGACCGGCGCTACGCGGTGAGCGCCGCCTACGCCGTCGGCGAAAAGGGCAAGTTCCACGTGACGATGGGGATGCCGTTCTGACGCAGGACCGCAGCACACCGATGGCCCGCGCCCTCCGGCGCTTTCCCCGTCTTTCCCACGCGCTGGGCGGCCCCACCCCGCTCACCGTGCGCTTCTCGGCGCCGGACCGCGCCGTGCTCGACCGCATCGCCACCGGGCCGCTCCCCGCCGGGGTCGGCGCGGAGGGGTGCGACACCGAGCTCTTCCGCGACGTCTACTACGACACCCCCGCGCTGGACCTGCGCCGCCGCGGCGCCACCGTGGGCGTGCGCTTCCAGTCCGGCGGCGAGCTGACGCTGGCGGTGGAGGTGCGCGCCGCCGACGACGGCCTTCCCGCCAGCGCGGCCGAGACCGCGCGGGCCGCCGACCCCCAGGCGCTGTTCAGGGCGGACAACGAGCCCGCGTGGATGTTGCGCGCGCTGGTGGACCCCGCGCTGCTGGAGCCGTGGCTCACGGTGGAGACCCGCCGCCGCGTCCGCTGCCCCACCGCCGACGCGGGCGACGACGCGCCGCCGATCGAGATCGCCTGCGACGAGCGCACGGTGCGCGACCGCGACGTGACGGCGGAGCTCTTCGAGGTCGAAGTCCGGCTGGCGGACGACACCCCCGAGGGCCGCGCCGCCGCCCGCGCGGTGGAAGAGGCGTTCGGCCTCACCCTCCTCACCGGCGACTCGCTGCGCCGCTGGATGCGCAGCCTGGACGAGGCCGAGGTAGACTGGCTGGAAGAGGCGGTCCGTTCGGCCCGCCGCGTGGCCGTGCTCCTGTTCCGCGGCGGCCGCGCGGCCCTGCTGAACCGCGGCGGCGCGCTGGAGGTGCCCGCCGGCCCCGGGACGGGGCTGGAGGCCGCGCGGCGGGTGATGCACACGATGCTGGGCGCCGAGGGCCGCATCCGGCTGATCGGCACCGGGCCGGGGTCCGCGCGGCACCCCGCTACGGAGGTGTGGGTCTCGGAAGACGCCGAGCTGCGCACCGAGCCCGCCGGGCTGGTGCAGCTTCCGGTGGACGAGCTGATCGAGGCGGTCGGCAGTCCGGCGCTCAGGGACGAGGCCACGCTGGCGGCGCTCCACGTGCTGGTCCGCTCCGGGCTGGCCGTCCACCCGCTCGACGGCGACTGGGACGACCAGCGCGCGCGCGAGGTGCTGCGCACTGCGCCGCCCTACGTTCCCCCCGCGCCGGATCTCGCCGCGGACGCGCTCCCCACCGGCACGCTGCTCAACCCGGAGCTCAGCGTGCTCGCCTTCAACCGCCGCGTGCTGGAGCTGGCGGGCGACGCGAACGTGCCGCTGCTGGACCGGGTGCGCTTCCTCTCCATCTTCGGCGGCAACCTGGACGAGTTCTTCCGGGTACGCGCCGCGGCGTACAAGCGGCAGGTGGCGCAGGGGAGCGAGAAGCCGACCATCGACGGCATCTCGCCGCGCGAGCAGCTGGACGCGGTGGGCACCCGCGCCCGCCGCCTGGCCGACGCCGCCTACCGCCTTCTCTTCGACCAGCTGATCCCCGAGCTGCGGCGGAGCGGGATCGAGGTCGTCCGCCGCAGCGAGCTGGAGCCCGACGAGCGCAGCTGGCTGCGCGACTACTACGACGCCGAGGTGCACGCCATCCTCACCCCGATGGCGGCGGGGCCCGGGCACCCGTTCCCGCACATCCGCAACCAGCGGCCGGCGCTGGTGGCCATCCTGCGCGAGCCTTTGACCGGCGGCGAGCGGCTGGGGGTGGTCGAATTGCCGGACGGGCTCCCGCGCTTCGTCCCCCTTCCCGGCGGCGAGCGCTTCGTCCCCCTCGAGGTGGTGATCGTAGACAACCTGCACCGGCTGTACCCGGGGATGGAGGTCGAATCGGCCAGCGCCTTCCGCGTCACCCGCAGCGCCGAGCTGCACCTCGAGCCCGCGCAGGCGGCGGACCTGCTCCAGGCGGTGGAGGAGGAGGTGCGCCGCCGCCGCTTCCGCCCGGTCGTCCGCGTGGAGGTGGACGACGCGATGCCCGAGCGGCTTCGCGACCTGCTCCTGCGCGAGCTGCGGCACGAGGCGCCCGACCAGGCGTGGCCGCTGTCGGAAGAGGACGTCTACGGCGTGGAGGGATTGATCGACCTGCGCGGCCTGCGCGAGCTGGCGTCCGTCGACCGCGACGGGCTGCGCTGGAAGCCCGAAGAGCCCCACGAACCGCTGGACCCCTCCATCCCCATCCTCGAAGTGCTGCGCCGGGGCGAGGTGCTGGTCGAATTCCCGCGCGATTCGTTCGAGGCCACGGTCGAGCGCTTCGTGCTGGAGGCGGCGGAAGACCCGGACGTGGTGGCGGTGAAGCTGGCCCTCTACCGGACGAACCGGACCTCGCGGATCGTGGAGGCGCTGCGGCGGGCCAGCTCGCGCGGGAAGCAGGTGGTGGCACTGGTGGAGCTTACGGCGCGCTTCGACGAGGAGCGCAACATCGCCTGGGCGCGGCACCTCCGCTCGTCGGGGATCCACGTCGTCTACGGGCTGCCGGGGCTGAAGGTGCACGCCAAGGTGGCGCTGGTGGTGCGCCGCGAACCGGGCGGCATCGAGCGCTACGCCTACGTGGGGACGGGGAACCTGAACGCCACCACGGCCGCCGCCTACACCGACCTGGGGCTGCTGACGGCGGACCCGTCGATCACGGACGAAGTGGGCGAGCTGTTCAACATGCTGAGCGGCGCGGGGGGCGAGCCGCGCTTCAACCGCCTGCTGGTGGCGCCGCACACCATGCGCGCCCGCTTCGTGGAGATGATCGAGCGCGAGACCGACCACGCGCGCGCCGGCCGCGGCGGCGAGATCGTGGCCAAGGTGAACGGGCTGGCCGACCGCGAGATCATCGCCGCGCTGTACCGCGCCAGCCAGGCGGGGGTGCGCGTCGAGCTGATCGTGCGCAGCCTGTGTGCGCTGCGCCCCGGCGTCTGGGGGCTCTCCGAGAATGTCCGGGTGATCAGCATCCTGGGCCGCTACCTGGAGCACGCGCGCATCTTCCGCTTCCACAACGGCGGCGACCCCGAGTACTACATCGGCTCGGCCGACTGGCGCACGCGCAACCTGAGCCGGCGGGTGGAGGTGGCCTGCCCCGTGCGCGACCCCGCCCACCGCGCGCGGCTGGACGACATCCTGCGCGCGCAGCTGGAGCATCCGCGCGCGTGGGAGCTGGGGAGCGACGGCACCTACTATCAGCGCCCCGAGCGCGCCCCGCGCGACCCCGCGCTCCCGCCCTCGGACCCGGAACGCCGGCCGTTCATCACCGAGCTGAGCTGAACCTGCCCGAGGGATGCGGATCAGGCCGTGCGGTGTACGATTGCGCACCGACGCCAGCTCGTCATCCCGAGGCCGGCCACGCTGGGGTCGCGGCATGAGCCATGGCTTGCAGGCCGAAGGATCGATCGCCGCTCTGCGCGAAACGCTCGACGGCAGCGCATCCGACGTGACCGATCCTTCGCGCTGCGGCCGTGGGAGCACGCCTCGAGTGCAGGGTGGTCGCGCTCAGGATGACGACCACGGCAGCTATTCGCGAATGCGAGGTTCATCGCGGGATCGGAGCTGGAGTGATCGCCCCACCATCGGCACGAAACAGGGGACCACGGTTGTGAGGATGGACACACGGAGCCGGCGCATCGGCCGGCGGGCATTCGCCGCGGGCGCGGTGCTGGCGCTGGCCGGCTGCAGCGAGGGGCGGGCCACCCCCGGCTCGCACAACGCGGCGGGCGGCGCCGCGCTCTGCCAGGTGATGACCAAGGGATACACGCTGGCCGACGGGCTGCGCGAGACCAGCGGCGTGGCCGAGAGCCGGCGCACCCCCGGCGTCTACTGGTCGCACAACGACTCGGGGCGCGACCCCGAGCTGTTCGCGGTGGGCGCCGACGGCCGGCACCTGGCGCGGATGATCGTGACCGGCGCCAGGAACACCGACTGGGAAGACATCGCCAGCGGCCCCTGCCCCGACGGCGGGCCCGCGTGCCTGTACCTGTCCGACACCGGCAACAACGACAAGAAGCGCAAGCACGTGTCGCTGTGGGTGTTCCCCGAGCCCGACCCCGGCGCGCGCGCCACGGCGAAGGCAACCGAGTACAGGGCCAGGTTCCCCGGCGAGCCCACCGACGTGGAGGCGATCTTCGTCCTTCCCGACGGGCGCGTGTACCTGGTGAGCAAGGGGAACAACGATCCCGTGATTCTCTTCCGCTGGCCCACCCCGCTGCAGCCGGGGCAGACCGCCACCCTCGATTCCGTCCGGCAGCTGGAGCGCAAGCCCGACCAGGTGGGCGACCGGGTGACCGGCGCCAGCGCCACGCCGGACGGCAAGTGGGTGGCGGTGCGCAGCTACGCCGCGCTCGCCATCTACCGCACGGCCGACCTGCTGGGCGCCGGCCAGCCCTTCGCCCAGTTCGACCTGGACCCGATCGCCGAGCCGCAGGGCGAGGGCGTGTCGCTGGCGGACGACGGGAGCGTGGTGCTCACCAGCGAGGGCCCCGGCAAGCACCTCCCCGGCACCATCAGCCAGCTCCGCTGCATGCTGCCGAAGTAGGCCCGAGCGCCGCTGATATGAGACAAGCGGGTGCGGAGGATCGATCCTCCGCACCCGCTTTGTTTTGACGCAAGCACCCGCCTCCCGCCGATGTCTCCGTTGAAGTCCGCGCAGGCGGAGTGCGCGCCGTCGTAGCCGCGACTTCAGTCGCATATCACCGGAATCCCGCCCGTCCGCTACTCGTCCCGCAGCGCCTCGAGCGGGGTGTGGCGGAACACCTCGCGGCTGGCCCACCACCCCACCGCGCCGGCCAGCGCGGTGACGGCGAGCGCCAGGATCAGCAGCGAGGGGACGGGGACGGCGAAATCGACCTTGAACAGCCACTTCGCCAGCGCCCACCCCGCGCCCGCCGCCAGCCCGATTCCCGCCACGCTGGCCAGCAGCCCCAGCGACAGGTACTCGGCGAGCAGGATGGCGCCCACCTGCCGCCGCGTGGCGCCCAGCGTGCGCAGCAGCACGCTCTCGCGGATGCGCTGCAGCCGGCTGGTGAGCACCGCGCCCAGCAGCACGATGAACCCCGTGGCCACGCTGAACCCGGCCAGGAAGCGGATCACCGCCGCCACGCGCCCCAGCACCTCGTCGATGGCGGCCTGCACCTGCGTCAGGTCCAGCAGCGCCACGTTGGGATACTTCGCCACCACGTCGCGCTGCACCCGCGCCCGCGACGGCGCGTCGGGCGTGCGGGCCAGCAGCACCCAGCTGTGCGGCGCGCCTTCGAGCACACTGGTGGGGAAGACGGCGAAGAAGTTGGGCTCCAGCCGCTGCCAGTCCACCTCGCGCACGCTGGTGATGCGGGTGGGGATGCGCACGCCCTGCACGTCCCAGACGATCACGTCTCCCAGCTTCACGTCCAGGTCTTCCATGATCGACCGGTCCAGCGACACCTCCGCCGGCCGGCTGCCGACGGCCCCGCCCTGCCCCGGCTTCCAGAAGCGCCCCTCCACCACCGGCTCCGACGCGTTCACCGTGTCGCGCCAGGTCGACCGGTATTCGCGGCGGACGGCCCACGGCTCCGGCCCCGTGCGCTTCCCGCCGCGCTCGCGCTCCGGCGGCCCCTCGCCGCCGGGGTCGCGGGCGGGGCCGGCGCCCACCAGCTGCGCCGTCGTCTTCCCGTTGATGGAGTAGATGCGCATCGGCACGATCGCCGCGCGCTGCAGCACCGTCCCCCGCTCGGCCGCGATCTGCCGCGCCACGCCGGGCTGCTGGTCGTCCTGCACGTCGAAGATCAGCAGGCTGGCGCGCGTCTCCGCGGCGTTCAGGCGCAGCGGCCGCAGCAGGTTCCCCTGCGTCAGGTACAGCGTGGCGAGGAGGAAGACGCCGAACCCGAGGGCGAGGACGACGACCCGCGTCTGGTTCCCCGGCCGGTGCAGGTTCGCCAGCCCCTGCCTCAGCGGATACGGCAGCCCCGCCCCGCCGAAGCGCCGCACCAGCTTCGTCACCACCCACGCCGCGAGCCAGAGACCGAGCAGCGTCACCCCGACCCCGGCCACGAAGCCCACGCCCGTCGCCACGCCGCCCGCCTGCAGGATCACCAGCGCGGCAACGCTCGCCGCCAGCAGCACTCCCGCGCCGATCGCCCACGCGTCGCGCACGGGCCCGGCCGGCTCCACGCGCCGCCGCACCGCCTCCAGCGGAGAGACGCGCCGGGTCGCCAGCAGCGGGATCAGCGCGAACGCCACCGCGATCCACACGCCCACCCCTACGCCGGTCAGCACGGACGGCAGGTCCACCGTGGTGGCGACGTCCACGGGAAGGAGGTCCTTCAGCAGCCGCGGGAGGATCCACTGCACCGCCATCCCCATCCCCGCCCCCAGCGCGGCGCCCGCCAGCCCCATCGCCCCGGCCTGCAGGAGGTAGACGGAGATCACCTGCCCGCTGGTCGCGCCCAGGCAGCGCAGCGCGGCCACGGTCTCGCGCTTCTGCGCCATGTACGCGCCCATCGCGCTGGCCACGCCGATCCCGCCCAGCAGCAGCGCGAAGGTGCCCACCAGGCCGAGGAAGTCGCCCAGCCGGCCGAGCGCCCGGTCCAGCCGGTCCTGCTGCTGCTCGGCGGTGCGGATGCCGGTCCCCGCCTGCCGGAGCTGCCCGCGGTACGCGGTGCCGAACTGCTTCGCGGCGGCCGGAGGCATCTTCACGAACGCCTCGTAGTCCACTCGCGCGCCAAAGCGCAGCAGGTTCATCTCCTGGAGATACTTCGCCGGGACGTAGACGGGCGGCGCGAAGAGCGAGCCCACGCCCACCTGGCCGGGGACCTTCTCCAGCGTGCCGATCACCCGGAAGCGCGCGTCACCCAGCGAGATGCTGTCGCCCACCCGCGCGTCGAGCGCGGTGAGCAGCGCCGGCTCCACCAGCGCGTTCCGGCCGTCCTGGAGATGGGCCCACTCCCCCGCCGGCGCCGTCTCGATCCGGCCGTAGAAGGGGTAGCCCGGCTCCACCGCGTGCACCTGGCTGAGCCGCGTGCCCCCCGTGCGCTCCAGCAGCGCCATCGAGCCGAAGCTGGTCATCCTCGCCACCGGATAGTTCGCGTGGCGGAAGGCCATGATCACGTGCTCGGCCAGCCGCCCGAACTTGCGGTTGCTGCTCATGGCCAGGTCGGCCCCCAGCAGCGCCCGGCTCTGGTCGCGCACGCCCTGGGACAGGTTCGCCGCGAAGCTCTGCGTCGCGACCAGCGCGGCGACGCCGAGCGAGATGGCGGAGAGGAAGAGGAGGAGCCGCCGGCGCGCGAAGCGGCTCTCGCGCCACGCCAGCGCCAGCAGCGGACGGAGCGCGCTCATGCGCCGCTCCGCTCGTCGCTCACGACGGCGCCGTCCGCCAGCCGGATCACGCGGCGGGCGCGGCCGGCCAGGTCCAGGTCGTGGGTCACCAGGACGAGTGTGGTGCCCGATTCCCGGTTGAGTTCCATCAGCAGGTCGATCACCCGCTGCCCCGTGGCCGCGTCCAGGTTCCCCGTGGGCTCGTCGGCGAACAGGATCCGCGGCTCGTGCACGAAGGCGCGCGCGATCGCCACCCGCTGCTGCTCGCCGCCCGAGAGCTGCGCGGGAAAGTGGTGCTCGCGGCCGGCCAGCCCGACGCGCGCCAGCAGCTCGTCCGCGCGGCCGTTGGAACGCTCGCCGCGCAGCTGCAGCGGCACCTCCACGTTCTCGCGCGCGGTGAGCGTGGGGATCAGCTGGAACGACTGGAAGACGAAGCCGATCCGCTCGCGCCGCAGCCGGGCGCGCGCGTCCTCGCTCAGGCCGCCCAGGTCGGTGCCGTCGATATGCACCGCACCGCCGGTGGGGCGGTCCAGGCCGGCCAACAAACCCAGCAGCGTGGTCTTGCCGCTCCCCGACGGCCCGACGATTGCCACCGTCTCGCCGTCGTCCACCCGAAAGGATACGTTCCTCACCGCGGCGAGCTGGCCCCCGCCGCTCCGGTACGTCTTCGACAGATCATCTACGATGAGCACGCTTGTACGGCCTCGCTGGCTGTGTCTGGTCCTTGCGCCGACGTTGTGCATGATACTCGGCTGCGGCACCCGGGATCGCAAACCCGCGTCAGGGAACCGTCAGGACACCACCGGCGCCGGCGCGGTGAACGACGGCAGCCGCGAGGACAGCACCGGCGCCGCGGCGCAGGCGGCGGACCGGCGGGTGGTGATGTTCGTGGGCACCAGCCTGACCGCGGCGCTGGGGCTGGACCCCAGCCTGGGCTTTCCGGCGCGCGTGCAGGCCAAGATCGACTCGGCCGGCCTCCCCTTCGAGGTGGTGAACGCCGGCGTGAGCGGCGAGGTGAGCCGCCAGGCGCGCGACCGGGTGGCGCGCTGGCTGGTGAAGCAGCCCTTCGACGTGATGGTGCTGGAAACCGGCGCCAACGACATGCTGCAGGGCCTCTCCCTCGCCGCGCTGCGGTCCAACCTCCAGGCCATCGTCGACACCGTCCGCAAGGCCCGGCCGAGCGCCACCATCGTGCTGGCCGGGATGTACGCGGCGCCCAACCTGGGCGAGCGGTACGGCACCCAGTTCCACGCCGTGTACACCGACGTGGCGCGCCAGGACAGCCTCCCGCTGATCCCTTTCCTCCTCGACGGCGTGGCCGGCCACCAGGAGCTGAACCTGGGCGACGGCATCCACCCCAACGAGCGCGGCCACCGCATCGTCGCCCAGAACGTGTGGCGCGTGCTGGAGCCCGTGCTGCGCGAGCAGGCCGCAAAGCCCTCGTCCGCAACCGGATCGCCGTGACGTTCGCCGCCCCCTTGGCAACCGCTGTCCATTTTGTTAGATTGAAAATGGACATCAAAACGCATTCAGCGGCGGAGGCGGAAATGACGAAGACGATCCAGGCGCGGTACGACGGTCGGGCGATTCATCCGGATGAGCCGCTGCCGCTTCCACGCGACACCCGCATCACCATCACGGTGCATACGGAGGAGCCGCATAGCGAGTCCCACCCACTCGCCGGCGCGGACGTCGAGTTGCCCCGGACGAATGAGACGTTCGCAGAAGCCGTACGCCGTATCCGGATCGACGGCCCCGCGGACTGGTCACAGCGCGTCGATTATTACCTTGGCCAGCATCTGACCGATGCGGCCGACTGAGGTGTTCGTCGATACGTCGTGCGTTGTGGCGCTCGTGAACAGGAGAGACGCGCTACACGAGACGGCGACCGCACTCTTCGAAGGTACCCGATCACAGGTGCGGCTGGTGACCACCCGTGCGGTCTGCTTCGAGATCGGTAACTTTTTCGGAGAATCCGAATACCGCCGCCGTGCTGCCGAACTTCTTCAAAAGATTGAGGAGGCTCCGGATATCGACGTCCTGCCCGTCAACGACGATCTGTATCAGCGCGCGCTGCGCCTGTTCGGCAATCGGACGGACAAGAAGTGGAGCCTGACGGACTGCTCCTCGTTCGTCGTGATGCAAGAGCGTGGGATTACCGAGGTACTGACATCGGATCATCATTTCCGCCAAGCCGGATTTGTCCCGCTTATGCGGCTGGATAATTGACGCTGCCAAGACCCAATTGCAGCAACCATGCAGACGATCAAAGCGACCTACGATGGGCGGAACCTTCGCCGCGACGAACCTCTGCCTCTCGCGCCGATCACGCGCGTGACGGTCACGATCTGCGCTGATGAACCAGAGCCTGACGAGGATCAGGATGTGGGCGTGAGCACGTTCCTGGACGTTGCGCGTTCGATCAAGCTCAATGGTCCACCTGGTTGGTCGATGCGCGTCAAAAACCCGCATTACGGCTGGACGGAAGAAGAACTCCGCGCGATGGGCGAGAGCGTGGACGACGCAAGCCGTTGAAGTCTCGCGCAGGCGGACCATGCGCCATTGCAGTCGCGACTTGAGTAGCATCGTCCTGCGATCCCTGCCCATGACCCCACCCCCGTCTCACCAACACTCGCCATGAATCGCTTCATCCCCCTGGTCCTGGGCGCCTCCCTGCTCGTTCTCCCCGCCGCCGCGCAGCACTCGCCGTGCGTCAGCGACTGCGCGGACATCGTGGTGGTGAACGCGAAGGTGTGGACGGGGGTGCGGGGCGCGCCGGACGCGCAGGGCGTCGCCGCGCGGGGCGGGCGGATCGTCGCCGTCGGCAGCACACAGGAAATGAATCGCACGATCGGGCCGCGCACGCGGGTGGTGGACGCGGGCGGCAGGATGGTGGTGCCGGGGTTCATCGACTCGCACGTGCACTTCATCACCGGCGGGGCGGCGCTGGCGTCGGTGCAGCTGCGCGACGCGCGCACGCCGGCCGAGTTCGCGCGCCGCATCCGCGACTACGCGCGCACGCTGCCGCCGGGCGCCTGGATCACCGAGGGGAACTGGGACCACTCGCTCTGGGGCGGTGAGCTGCCGCGCAAGGAGTGGATCGACTCCATCACCCCCGACCACCCCGTCTGGGTCAGCCGGCTGGACGGCCACATGTCGCTGGCCAACAGCGCCGCCCTGCGCGCCGCCGGCGTCACCGCCGCCACGGCCGACGTGGAGGGCGGCGAGATCGTGCGCGGCGCGGGCCGCGAACCGACCGGCATCCTGAAGGACAACGCGATGGAGCTGGTGGACCGCGCCGTCCCCGCGCCCACCCGCGAGCAGCAGGACCGCGCGCTGGACGCGGCCATGCGCTACGTGGCCGAGCAGGGCGTCACCTCGGTCCAGCACATGGGGGGATGGGACGACCTGGCCGCCTTCCGCCGCGCGCACGACGCCGGGCGTCTGCGCACCCGCATCAGCGCCGCGGTGCCGCTCTCCACCTGGCAGCGGCTGCGCGACGAGGTGGCCGCCCGCGGCCGCGGCGACGAGTGGCTGCGCATCGGTTCGCTGAAGGGGTTCGTGGACGGCTCGCTGGGCTCGCACACCGCGCTGATGCACCAGCCGTTCAACGACGCGCCCGCGGATTCCGGCCTGCTCGTGACCCCGGCGGACGACCTGTACGCCTGGACGCGCGCCGCCGACCAGGCGGGGCTGCAGGTGATGGTGCACGCCATCGGCGACCGCGCCAACACGCTGATCCTGGACATCTTCGAGCGGGTGGCGCGCGAGGACGGGGCCCGCGACCGGCGCTTCCGCGTGGAACACGCGCAGCACCTGCGCCCGGCCGACATCCCGCGCTTCGGGCGGCTGGGCGTGATCCCCAGCATGCAGCCGTACCACGCCATCGACGACGGCCGCTGGGCCGAGAAGTTCATCGGCCCCGAGCGGGCAAAGGGCACCTACGCCTTCCGCGGGCTGCTGGACAGCGGGGCAACGCTGGCGTTCGGCAGCGACTGGTTCGTGGCGCCCCCCACGCCACTGGACGGGATCTACGCCGCCGTCACCCGCCGCACGCTGGACGGGCGCAACCCCGGCGGCTGGGTGCCCGAGCAGAAGATCACGGTGGAGGAAGCGCTGCGCGCCTACACCAGCGGCGCCGCGTACGGGCTCTTCCAGGAGCGCGAGAAGGGGACACTGGAGCCCGGCAAGCTGGCCGACTGGGTGCTGCTCGACCGTGACCTGCGCGCCGTCCCGCCCGAAACCATCCGCGACGCGCACGTGCTGATGACGGTGGTGGGCGGCACCGTGGTCTACCAGCGCCCGGCCGGGAACTGACCGTGCTGGAGTGGCTCATCCGCTGGATCGGAGGCAAGGCGGGAACGCTGCGGCGCCGGGCGCGGCGCACGGCGGACCCGAACCAGCGTGCCGAACTCCTCCTGGAAGCGGCGAAGCTGGACGACGTCCCCCGTCTCTCCCTGGAAGCCGCGGTAGCGCTGGCGCAGGCCGGCCGCCTGGAAGAAAGCGCCGGGTGCTGGCGCCGCGCGCTCGAGCTCGAGCCGGTGCTGGTGCCGGCGGACGAGCAGATCGAGGCTCTACAGCCCGTGCTGCCGCGGATCGCGGGCGAGGTGCTCGACGGCCTGGCGTCGGCCGATCGCACGCTGCTGGACCAGCGCTGGAAGCTGAAGCGCCGCGGCAGCTTCGACGGCGAGGAGCGGTGGCACCTGCTGCAGGAGCGGTATGACGCGATGGAGCACCTGCTCCCCACCCTGCGCTACATCGCGCTGGCCGTGGCCCACACCAGCGGCGCGCCCGGCCGCGTGCGCATCGACTGCGACGTGTACGACCCTGATCCGGACTCGTACCTGGAGATCCGTCAGCTGGGCGAGGCCGTCCTTGCGTGGAACGAGGAGCGCCGCCTCACCGACGTGCGCGTGCAAGGGTAGACCGGCGCGGACGGTCTAGCCGCACGCCGCCATCGAGCCGAACAGCCTCGCGCGGTCTGCGAGGCTTCTCGTAGTGGTTGCCGCGGCTTCAGCCGCCGGTGCGGGGCCGGCCCAGGCGGCGGGATTCTCCCCTCGTGATTTCCGCCCGCCGGTGCTAAGTTATCGGCGCTGAACCGCTTCGGCGTGGCCGGGGCCGCTGGACACCGATTGACGACCTGAGAGCAACCGACGATGGCTACCGTTGACCTTGCCGCGGCCGGCGCCCCGCTGACCGTGCTGAGCGAAGACGAGGTGATGTTCCGCGACCTGGTGCGCCAGTTCGCCAACGACGAGGTGCGCCCCCGCGTCCACGCCATGGACGAGGCGCAGAAGATGGACCCCGCCCTGATCCCCCAGTTCTTCGAGCTGGGGCTGATGGGGATCGAGGTGCCCGAGGAGCTGGGCGGCACCGGCAGCTCGTTCTTCACCGCCGCGCTGGTGGTGGAGGAGCTGAGCCGGGTGGACGCCAGCGTGGGCGTGCTGGTGGACGTGCAGAACACGCTGGTGAACAACGCCTTCCTGCGCTGGGGCAGCGAGGATCTCAAGGCCAGGTACCTGCCCCAGCTCTGCGCCGGGAAGGTGGGCGCCTACGCGCTCAGCGAGGCCGGCTCCGGCTCCGACGCCTTCGCGCTGGCCACCCGCGCGGTGCCGGCGAACGGCGGGTTCCGGCTCACCGGCCGCAAGCTGTGGATCACCAACGGCGGCGAGGCCGAGGTCTTCATCGTGTTCGCCAACGTGGACCCGGCGCAGGGGTACAAGGGGATCACGGCGTTCATCGTGGAGAAGGAGTTCGCCGGCTTCAGCGTGGGGAAGAAGGAGGACAAGCTCGGCATCCGTGCATCTTCGACTACGGAGCTGATCCTGGAAGAGGTGTTCGTCCCCGCCGAGAACGTGCTGGGCGAGGTGGGCAAGGGCTACAAGACGGCGATCGAGACGCTCAACGAGGGCCGCATCGGCATCGGCGCGCAGATGATCGGGATCGGGGCGGGCGCGCTGGACGCCACCGTGAAGTACGTGCAGGAGCGCGAGCAGTTCGGCAAGAAGATCGGCGATTTCCAGGGCGTGCAGTTCCAGATCGCGCAGATGGCCGTGGAGCTCGAGGCCGCGCGGCTGATGGTGTACAACGCGGCCCGGCTGAAGGACGCGGGCCAGCCGTTCCTGCAGGAGGCGGCGATGGCCAAGCTGTTCAGCAGCCAGGTGGCCCAGCGCATCACGTCCACCGCCATCGACCTGTTCGGCGGCTACGGCTTCACCCGCGAGTACCCGGTGGAAAAGTTCTACCGCGACAGCAAGATCGGCACGATCTACGAGGGCACCAGCAACATGCAGCTCCAGACCATCGCCAAGAACCTGATG
>Ga0207706_10000273_pt1 | contig 56145 bp, 34 predicted proteins | sample KBSC53metaG_FD_184318 | JGI IMG/M metagenome (GOLD analysis project Ga0207706, IMG submission 184318) | Corn rhizosphere microbial communities from Kellogg Biological Station, Michigan, USA - KBS C5-3 metaG (SPAdes) (version 2) | ecosystem: Host-associated > Plants > Roots > Rhizosphere > Soil ... | reverse complement strand
CCAGCGAGGCGGCGGCCTGACCCTGGTGCGGGGGTGCGGGGGTGCGGGGGTGCGTCGATCGAATCGCCGCCCGGCCATTCCGCCGGGTGGCGATCCTCTTCGCGGGTGCGGGGGGGGCGGGGACGCGACGGAGGAGGAATTTCCGGCACCTACGCGCGTCCTCTCCGCCGTTCACGCCACTGGCGTTTCTGGGCCGTCGCAGGCAGATTATCCAGGATCGGGCGCGCTCCCCGCGCGGCCCGGCCGCGAAGCATCCCCCCCACCGCACGCACCTGGACGCGGGCGCCGCACGGGCGCACACGCGACTCACCCGCAGCACCCGGTACCTTCTCATGCAAATCACTGGCGAAATGATCGGCCTCACCGTCGTGATCCTGGGCGGCCTCGCGGTCCTGATCGCGGTGGCGGGCATCACCGCCCGTATCTCGCTGCGGCCGATCGTGGAAGCCATGGCGCGCTACCGCGAGCTCAAGGGCGGCGACCAGAACACCCTGCTGCTGGAGCAGCGCGTGTCGCTGCTGGAGGAGCACCTGCACAGCATCGGCCGCTCGGTGCAGGCGCTGGTGGAAGACGCCGACTTCCGCCGGCGGCTCGAGGCGGTGGCGCCCGCGCAGGCCGCGGCGCACCCCCCCCAGACGTCCACGGTGCCGGTGCACGCCGCCACGCTCCCGGCGCAGGCCGCACCCGCCGGCGGCGGCGAGAGCTGAGCGCCGTGCGGGTCCGCTTTCCCGCGCTCCGCGGCCGGCGCGCCCGCCGGCTGCTGAGGGGCGCGGCGGTGGGCGTGCTGGTGGCCGCCGCCACCGTCGCCCTCCGCCCCACGCAGCTGATGCGCAGCGCCGAACTGGCCACCTACGACGCGCGCGTCCGCGCCCTGGCGGCCCCGGGCGCGGCGTCGAAGGACATCGTGATCGCCGCCATCGACGAGCGCAGCCTGCGCGAGCTGGCGCCCACGCAGGGGCGCTGGCCGTGGCCGCGCGAGGTGCACGCCGGCGTGCTGGAGTGGCTGAAGTACGCCGGCGCGAAGGCCGTGATCTACGACGTGCAGTTCGACGTGCCCGACGAACACGCCGGGGCCGACTCGTCGTTCGCGGAATCGTTCGCGGCCACCGGGATCGGCGTGCTGCCGATGGCGTTGGCCGCCGGCACCGAGGCGGCCGACAATGTCTTCGGCACCCGCGCCGCCGACGGCGGCGTGCGCCGCTTCGCGCTCCCCGTCCGCGCCGGGGCCGGGGTTCCCGAGTTCGGCCGCATCGCGGCTCCGCTGCCGCTGCTGGCCGCGAACGCGGCGGGGGTGGGCTCCATCGCGCTCACCAACGACACCCTGGAGCGCACCGTCCGCGCCGACCGGCTGGTGCAGCGCCACGGCGGGCGCTTCTACCCGTCGCTGGCCTTCGCCGCGGCGCGGCTGGTGGACCCGCGGCGCTGGGGTGGAGAGGTGGCGGTGCAGAACGGCCTCCTGCGTACGGCGGGAGGCGGGCGGGTGCCGCTGGACGAGCAGGGGCGGATGCTGATCCGCTGGCGCGGGCCCTTCGGCGAGACCACCCGGTCGCAGACGTACCCGGTGTACACCTACTCGCGGCTGGCGCAGGCGTACGACGCGGTGGCCCGGGGCGGAACGCCGGTGCTCCCGGCCGACTCGTTCAAGGGGAAGATCGTGTTCGTGGGCGCCAGCGCCAGCGGCACCTTCGACCTGCGCACCACGCCGTTCGGCGGCGAGGAGCCGGGGGTGATCATCCACGCCACCGCGCTCGACAACCTGCTGCGCGGCGACTTCCTGCGGCGCGCGCCGGGGTGGGTGAACGCGGGCACGGCGGCGCTCACCGCCCTGGCCGCCGCCAGCGCCGTGGCGCTGCTGTCCTCCGCCGCGTGGGGGACGGCGGCGGCGCTGCTGGTGCTGCTGCTGGCGGCGGGCGCCTCGGCGGCGGCGTACACGGGGGGCGTGTGGCTGGACGCGGCGGCGCCGCTGTTCGGCGGGGCGCTGGCCTACGCCGGGGCGATGGCCGCCAACTACGTCACCGAGGGCCGCGCCCGCCGCCGCGTGCGCGACCTGTTCAGCCGCTACCTGGACCCCACCGTGGTGCGGACGCTGGACGAAAGCGACGCGGACCTCGCTCTGGGCGGCAAGCGCGTGCCGCTCACCATCCTGTTCAGCGACATCCGGGGCTTCACCGCGCTCTCGGAGCGGCTCCCCGCCGAGACGGTGGTGGAGATGCTGTGCGAGTACCTGGGCGCGATGACCGAGGTGGTGTTCCGCCACGGCGGCACGCTCGACAAGTTCATCGGCGACGCGGTGATGGCGTTCTGGGGCGCGCCGGTCCCCGCGCCCGACCACGCCCGCCGCGCGGTGGAGTGCGCGCTGGAGATGACGGCCGAGCTGGAGCGGCTGAACGCGGCGTGGAAGGCCGCCGGGCGCGAGGCCGACCTGCGCATCGGGATCGGCGTCAACACCGGCGAGGCGGTGGTGGGGAACATCGGTTCGCTCAAGCACAAGCTCGACTACACCGCCATCGGCGACACGGTGAACCTGGCCAGCCGGCTGGAGGGGCTGAACAAGGACATGGGCACCACCATCATCATCAGCGACGCCACCCGGGCGGGCCTCCCCGAGGGCTACCTGCTGGCGCCGCTCCCCCAGGCCCACGTGAAGGGAAAGGAGCAGGCCGTGACCGTGCACGAGCTGAAGGGCCGCCGCCCGGCCGCGCTGGCCGCCGCGGGCGCGGCGCTGGCGGTGCTGCTGCTGGCGCTGGCGCCGCACACCCTCTCGGCGCAGGCCAGGCAGCGCTGGACCGACCGCGTGTACCAGCCCGGCCGCTGGCGGGCCGGGCAGCTGGCGCCGTTCGCCACCACCAACCCGCAGAGCGACACCATGGCGCTGGTGGCGCAGGTGGAGGGGTACGCCAGGGCGCCGCGCTGGCGCGCCGAGATCCGCCGCGTGGGCGCCGACCAGCGGCTGTCGGAGCCGCTGGTGCTGGTGGGCGAGCGCGGCCGCGTGGTGGTGGTGACCGGCGTGGGGCAGACGGAGCTGGCGCAGCACAGCGCCAAGGACGACGCGCTGGTGAAGGCGGTGGTGGCGCAGTTCGACGCGGCGGGCGCGGTGAAGCAGCCGGGCGCCGGGCGCATCGTGCAGCGCGCGCCCGACCGCTCGGTGGCGCGCGTGCTGGTGCGGCGCCCGCAGGTGCAGAGCGACTTTCCCGACGGGCTGCTGGAGATGAGCCGCAACCGGCGCACGCTGAACTCGGTCGTGCAGCAGGCCACGGGGCAGGTCGCGTCGAACCGCAGCGAGGGGACGATGGCCACCGCCGGCACGCGCGGGGTGACGACGGACGTCAACACGCCGCACGGCCGGATCACGGTGACGCTCAACCCGGCCGCCGTGGCCGCCATGGACCAGCGTGCCGTGGACGCGGTGGCGGTGGATGCGTTCATCCACGAGGGCCGGCTCGAGCAGCCGGTGCCCGTGAAGGAGGAGGCGACGCAATGAGACGCGCGATGACCCTTGCCGCGGCCGGAGTGCTGGCCGCCTCGCTCGCCGCGCCGCTGGCGGCCCAGGGCGGGATCCTGAATCGGCTCGGCCGTGCGGCCGGAGGCGCCGCGGCCAGCTCGTTCGGCATCGGGCTCGCCAAGGAGCGCGAGATCGGGCGCAACGTGGCGGCCACGGTGGCCGGGCGCTTCGGCGTGGTGAACAACGCCGCGCTGAACGACTACGTGAACATGGTGGGCACGGTGGTGGCGCAGCAGTCGCCGCGCTACACCGAGGTGCCGTTCCGCTTCGCCGTGCTCGACACCCCCGACATCAACGCCTTCGCGGCGCCGGGCGGCTACATCTTCGTCACCCGCGGCGCGCTGGAGATGATGGAGAGCGAGTCGGAGCTGGCCGGCGTGCTGGCGCACGAGGTGGCGCACGTGGACCAGAAGCACGTGCTGGAGTCGATGCGCAAGGCCAACATGATGCAGGGCGCGCGCAGCGAGGCCGACCTGAACGGCTTCCTGATGGACCAGCTCACGTCGCAGCTCACCAGCCTGATCTTTACCGGCCTCGCCAAGCCCGACGAGCTGGAGAGCGACTCGCTGGGGATGCTCTACGCCACCGCCGCCGGGTACCGGCCCGACGGGCTGCTGAGCTTCGTGCGCAAGCTGCAGGCGGGGGAGACCAACGAGCGCCGGCGCGGCCTTCTCTCCGATCTGAAGGCCACCCACCCCGACCCGGCCGAGCGGATCGCCGCGCTCGAGCGGCAGGCCACGGCGGCCAGCCTGAACCTGACCTCGGGCCAGCTGCTGGCCGAGCGCTTCCGCCGGTTCGTGGGCGGCGGCCAGCCTGCGCAGCCGGTTCAGCCGAACCCCCGGCCCGCCACCCGGGGTGGGCGTACCAGGCCGTAGCCTGCTCGGCTCGAAACCGGCGAGGGCACCGGCCCCGCGCGACAGGCGTCGCGCGGGGCCGCTCGATCTTCGGGGATGCTGGCCTTACGTGCCGAGCACGGCCTCGCCTTCCAGCCGCCGCTCGATCTCGCGAACGCTGGGGAGGCTCGCCTGCAGCGGCTCGGGGAGGCGTTCCAGCAGCTGGAACTCGGCGATGCCGATCGGGTGCGTGGAGCCCCTGAGCGCGTACTCGGCCACCACGCGGTTGCGCTCCTTGCACAGGATCAGGCCGATGCTCGGCTCATGGCCCGTCTCCCGCATCAGGTCGTCGACGGCGGCCAGGTAGAAGTTCATCTTGCCCGCGTCTTCGGGCTGGAACTCGCCGATCTTGAGCTCCACCACCACGTAGCGGTGCAGGTGGATGTGAAAGAAGAGCAGGTCCAGGAAGTAGTCCTGCCCGCCCACCTCCAGGGGATACTGGCTCCCGACCAGCGCGAAGCCCAAGCCCAGCTCCATCAGGAAGCGCTGCACGTTCGACAGCAGCGCGCGCTCCAGGTCCCGCTCGCGCACGTCCGCCCCGAGCTGCAGGAAGCCGAAATGATACGGGTCCTTCAGCAGCTCGCGGACGAGGTCCGAGTGGGCCGCGGGGAGCGTCCGCTCGAAGTTGGTGATCGCCCGGCCGCTGCGTGCGTGAAGCCGGGTCTCGATCTGGTGGACCAGCACGTTCCGGCTCCAGCCGTGCCGGGCCGCCATCCCCGCGTACCAGAGCCGGTCCGCGCGCCTGGCCAGCTTCTCGAGCAGCACCACGTTGTGCCCCCACGGCAATTCTGCCACAGCCTGTGGCAGAATTACACCGTCGTTTGACTCCACGGGGGAAGGCGCAGCGCTGGGGGGTTCTGCCACAGCCTGTGGCAGAATTTCGTTTTGGGTGGGCGATGTCGCAGTCGCGACGATTTCTGCCACAGCTTGTGGCAGAATTTCACTCTGGACGATTGGATCGGGGGCCGAACCTTCGATCCTCAGGATTTCTGCCACGGCCTGTGGCAGAATTTCGAACAGGAGCGAGGCATCCGAAGCGTCGGCGGCAGGCACATCATCTTCTGCCACAGGCTGTGGCAGAATTTCGAACAGGACCGCACCGCCCGCGGCGTTTGCAGCAGGCCCGCCAACTTCTGCCACGGGCTGTGGCAGAAATCCGTGTCGCTCCGTCGATTCCGCAGTCGATCCAACTTCTGCCACGGGCCGTGGCAGAAATACACTGCGGACATCCAGGACGGCTGGCGACGGGTCGGCGGCCGTGGCTGGGGGCGGTTCCGGCTCGGCGTAGGCGAGGTAGAACCGGCGCATCCGCCAGAGGTTGCGGGGCGAGAAGCCGTGCGCTCCGGGAAAGGAGGCTCGCAGGTCGCGCGACAGGCGCTCGATCACCGAGGTGCCCCACTCATCGCTCTGCTGGCGGCCGACGATCGCGCGGCCGATGTCCCAGTAGAGCGCGATCAGCTCGCGGTTCGCGGCGAGCGCGGCTCGGACCTGCGCGCCCCTGATCCGCGTCTTGAGCGCCTCGAGGAGCTCGCCGTAGCCGGGGAGCTCCGGCACCGGTTCCGTGACCGCCCGCTGTCTGGCCATGGATCACTCCGTGGCGGGGACCATGTGGTTGAGGGGGCCGTGGCCCTGGCCCAGCCCGGGGGCGGCCTGGATGGCGCGCTGCACGTAGCCCAGCGCGGCGGCGACGGCGGCGGCCAGCGGGCGGCCGTGCGCCAGGCCGGCCGCCACCGCGGCGGAGAGGGTGCAGCCGGTGCCGTGGGTGTTGCGCGTGTCGAGCCTGGGGCGGCGCCAGGCGTGCCACTCGCGCCCGTCGTACAGCACGTCCACCAGCTCGCCGCCGCGCAGGTGGCCGCCCTTGAGCAGCGCCGCCCGCGCGCCCATCTCCACGACCGCCGCCGCCGCGCGGCGCATGGACGGCTCGTCCTGGACGGGGAAGCCGGCCAGGAGCGTGGCTTCGTCCAGGTTGGGGGTGACGAGCGTGGCGAGCGGCACCAGCTCGGCGACGATGGTTCGTTCCGCGTCGGCGTCGAGGAGGCGGTCGCCGCTGGTGGCCACCATCACGGGGTCGAGCACGTAGTTCGGCAGCCGGTGCTCGCGAAGGGACGCGGCGACGGCGCGCACCAGCGCGGCGGTGGCGAGCATCCCCGTCTTGCAGGCGGCGGGGGGGAGGTCGGCGACGACGGCGGCGATCTGCGCCTGGACGACGTCGACGGGGATCGGGTGGACGCCGGTGACGCCCAGCGTGTTCTGCACCGTGATGGCCGTGAGCGCGCTGGTGCCGAAGACGCCGAAGGCCTGGAAGCTCTTGAGGTCGGCCTGGATCCCCGCGCCGCCGCCCGAGTCGGAGCCGGCGATGGTGAGGGCGACGGGGATGCGGCTGGCGGGGCTGCCCATGGTTCGCTTCGTCCGGGTTTGCGTGAGCCGGCGAATCGAACGGCGGCGGCGGGCGGGCGCAAGGTGCGAAAAGGAGCGCCGGGAGACGCACGGATGAACGGAGTGTAATTCTGCCACGGCCCGTGGCGGAATTCGGTGCGCGGCAGGCGGGCAACCGGACGAGCCGGGCGGTTCGTTCAGTTGCGTGAGGGATGCGCGCCCGGCGCGGTTGGCAACGGCGGTATCGTTGCCTGCCGCGCGCGCAGCCCGGCCCGGAGCGCAGCGGAGGGACACGCCCAGATCTCCGGTGAAACCTACGACTCGAGCCGGAGACGGCGGCTGGCGGGGTAGGGGAAGAAGTCGGGGAGCTCGCCGGCCTGCTGGCGCTCCTGCAACTCGGTCCACCAGCGCACGGTGAACAGGTCGCCGTGCACGTCGAGAAACGCGTCGCGCAGCGGGCCGGCGGGGAGCAGGAAGGGGATGAACTCCTCGGGAAAGACGTCGCCCTCGTTCACGCTGAACCAGGGGTCGGCGCTCATCTCGTCTTCCTCGTGGCGCGCCTTCGGCATCGAGCGGAAGCGGACCTGGGTGAGCAGCGCCAGCTCGTCGTAGTCGTAGAAGATCACGCGGCCGTGGCGGCTCACGCCGAAGTTCTTGAGCAGCAGGTCGCCGGGGAAGATGTTGGCGCAGGCCAGGTCCTTGATGGCGTTGCCGTACTCGACCACCGCCGCGCGCGCCGCATCGCCGCCGCTCTCGCGGAGGTACAGGTCCAGCGGGCGCAGGCGGCGCTCGGTGTAGAGGTGGCGGATCACCACGCGGCGGCCGTCGTCGCGGATGGCGGAGGGGGCGTCGCGGCGCAGCTCGCCCAGGTACGCGGGGTCGAAGCGGTCGCGCGGGAAGGCGAGGTCCTCGAACTCCTGCGCGTCGACCAGGCGCCCCACGCGGTCCATGCGGAACACCAGCCGGTACTTCTCCTTCACCGCGCTTCGCGTGACGGTCTTGGAGGCGCCGAACTCGTCGCGGATCACCTTGAACACCACGGGATAGCCGCTGAGGGTGAAGACGCTCATCACCAGCCCGCGAATCCCCTCCGCCCGCTGGAAGCGCGCCTCGGCGCTGGAGAGCTGGCGCACCAGCTCGCGGTAGAGCTCGGTCTTGCCATGCTTGTTGTGGCCCAGCGAGGTGTAGAGCTCGTGCAGCGGCTTGGCCGGCATCAGCGTGCGCAGGAAGTCGATGGCCGCCGCGGGGCGCCCGGTGTGGGCGTGGAAGTACGAGCGCGCGAAGCTGAACACGACGTGCACCTCGTCGGGCGTGGTGAGCACCGCGTCGGGGCGCACGCCGCGCGGGCCGTGGAGGAGCGGGACCACCAGCGGCCGCACCTCGCCGCCCTCCAGCCGGATGCGCGCGACCAGGTACGCGGCCTTGTTGCGGTAGAAGAGGAAGGGGAGGAGGTCGATCCCGCGCGCCCTGGCCGCATCGTGGCCGAGCTGATCGCGCGCGGCGCGGGCGCAGGCCTCGGCGTCCGCGTCCAGCTCGGCGAAGGCGCCGGCCAGCTCGGTGGCGCGGAAGAGCGCGGCCACGGTCTGGCCGGTGAGCGCGCCACCGAACGAGCGGTGTACCGGCTCCACCACGTCGCCGTGATCAAGCCCGTCGCCCGCGGCGGTGAACTCGGTGTGCGGATCGACGCCGACCACGCCCAGTACGCGGCGCATCACGGAGTTGTAGAAGGTCTCCGCGATCTCGGCGTCGGGCCGGCCCTCGATCAGCGCGGCGAAGCGGTCCCGAGCCCCGGCGCCGTCCACCCGCGCGCCGGAGAGCGTCCGGACCGCGCGCAGGACGGCGTGCCCGTGCAGGTCGATGCGCTCGGCGGCGTCGGCCTGCCATTCGTGCCACTCGCGGTTCAGGAAGCGCGACCGGGCCCGCCGCGTCACCTCGCGGAACGACTCGATCCACCCTTCGTACGCCGCGAGCACCTCGCCGGCCGCGTCCGCGGGCGATCCGGGGCGCGAGGCGCGGGATCGTGGTCCGATCTCGTCTTGCGTGGCCATCCAGTCTCCGATGATAAACGGCCGCTGATCCGGCAGACGCCGGTGCAGGGGGCGTGCTACGTCTTTCGGAACGGGAGCTGTCGCGGTTGTGGGAGGCGCGTAATCTCTCACGGAGTGCACAGAGTTCACGGAGGAACAGCGGGAACGCACCGGTGCTCGCCCGATCGACTCCGTGGACTCTGTGCACCCCGTGAGGGACACTGTTGGGAAGGGCCGGCCCGAGAGTGACGGCGAACTCGTTGCACCGGGTGGCGGAATTGCGTGACAGGGCGGATCTTTCCGCGCTTCGGCTGGGCGGTCTGGTGAACCCGGGGGGACTGAGATTCGGATGCTTCTGCGCCGGCTGCGCTCGCTGACCCCGCTGATCGGCGTGGCGCTCTTCGGCTTCGCGCTGTGGCTGCTGCACCGCGAGCTGCGCAACTACCACTACGCCGACCTGGTGCGCGAGTTGCGCGGCATCCCGCGGTCGCGGCTGCTGCTAGCCGTGGCGATGACGCTGGTGAGCTACGCCGTGCTCACGCTGTACGACGCGCTGGGCGTGCGCTACGTGCGCCGCAAGCTGTCGTACGGGCGCATCGCCATGGCGTCGCTCGTGGGCTACGGCGTGAGCATGACGCTGGGCTTTCCGCTGCTCACCGGCGCGCCGCTGCGCTACCGCCTGTACTCGCGCTGGGGGCTGGCCCCGGGCGAGATCGCGCGGATCGTGGCGTTCTACAGCACCACCTACTGGCTGGGGCTGCTGGCGGTGGGCGGCGCGGCGTTCCTGCTCGACCCGCCGCGCGTGCCCGAGGGCTTTCCCGTGGACCAGGTGTGGCTGCGGCCGGTGGGCGCGCTGCTGCTGGGCGTGCTGGTGGCCTACTTCATCATGGCGGCGCTGCAGACGCGGGTCACCGTCCGCGGCTTTCGCGTGGAGCTGCCGTCGCTGAAGCTGGCGATCTCGCAGGTCGCGGCGAGCTCGCTGGACTGGGTGGTGGCCGCCGGGGTGATGTACGCGCTGCTGCCGCCCAGCGCGCCGTCGTTCCCCGCGTTCTTCGCGGTGTACGTGGCCGGGCAGACGGCGGGGCACGCCAGCCACGTCCCCGGCGGCGTGGGCGTGCTGGAATCCGTTGTCCTCCTCTTGCTGACGCCGGGGATCCCCGCACCCGAGGTGCTGGGCGCGCTGCTGGCCTGGCGCGCCGTCTACTACCTGCTCCCGCTGGGGATGGCGGTGGTGACGCTCGCCGTGCACGAGCTGCGCACGCTGGGCGGACGCGTGCGTGGCGTGCCCGAGCCGCAGGCGGGGCTGTACGCCGCGCTGGAGCCGCAGGTGCTGGCGGTGGCGGCGTTCGTGTGCGGCGCCGTGCTGCTGTTCAGCGCCGCCACGCCGCTGGTGCCGGGGCGGCTGGCGGCCGCGGGGGGATGGCTGCCGCTGCCGCTGATCGAGGTCGCGCACCTGGCCGGCGCGGTGTGCGGCGCGGGGCTGCTGCTGACCGCGCGCGGGCTGCAGATGCGGCTGGCGCGCGCGTGGCGGCTGGCCGTGTGGCTGCTGGCCGCCGGGATCGCCGCGTCGCTGCTGAAGGCGCTGGACTGGGAAGAGGCGCTGATGCTGGCCGGCGCGCTGGGTGGCCTGCTGGCCACGCGCGGCCGCTTCTACCGCGCCGCCGCGCTGCGCGACGAGCCCTACACCCCCGCCTGGGTCGCGGCGATGGGGCTGGTGGCGGTGGCGATGGTGGCGATCGGCTTCTTCGCCTTCAAGCACGTGGACTACTCGCCCGCGCTCTGGCTGCGCTTCGCGCCCGGCGCGGACGCCGCGCGGTTCCTGCGCGCCGGCGTGGCGGTGGCGCTGGTGCTGGGCGCCACCGCCGCCGCGCACCTGCTGCGCCCGCGCCGCGCCGAGGCGGGCCGGCCGGGAGAGGACGAGCTGGCCGCCGCACGCCAGATCGCCGCGCGCTCGCCGCGGGCCGACGCGCAGCTCGCGCTGCTGGGCGACAAGACGCTGATGTGGAGCCCCGGGCGCACGGCGTTCCTGATGTACGCCGTGAGCGGGCGGAGCTGGGTGGCGATGGGGGACCCGGTGGGCGACGCGGCGGAGGGCGGCGAGCTGGCGTGGCGCTTCCGCGAGGAGGCCGACCGGCAGGGCGCCTGGCCCGTGTTCTACCAGGCGTCCGCCGAGAGCCTGCCGCTCTACCTGGAGATGGGCCTGGTCCTTCTCAGGCTGGGCGAGGAGGCCGTCGTCCGCCTGGACGGCTTCTCGCCCGACGACCCCGCGCGCAAGGGACTGCGCCGCGCGTGCGGCGAGGCCGCCGCGGCCGGGGCGCGCTTCGAGGTGGTGGACGCCGCCGCCGTCCCCGCGCTGATCCCGGAGCTCCGGGCGGTGTCGGACGACTGGCGGGCGCGGAAGGGCGCGGTGGAGAAAGGCTTCGCGGCCGGCCGGTTCGACGAGGCGTACCTCGCCCGCTTCCCCCTGGCGGTGGTGCGGGTGGATGGGAAGCTCGTGGCGTTCGCCAACCTCTGGCTCGCCGCTGAGGGGATGGAGGCGACGGTGGACCTGGTGCGCTGGTCGCGCGCCGCGCCGCCGCGGGTGATGGAGTTCCTGTTCGTGGAGCTGATGCTGTGGGCCAGGTCGCGCGGCTACCGCGTCTTCAACCTGGGGATGGCGCCGCTCACCGGCCTGCACACGCACGCGCTGGGCGAGCGCTGGCAGTCGATGGGCTCGCTGGTCTTCCGCCACGGCGAGCACTTCCACGACCTTCACGGCCTGCGGAAGTACAAGGAGCGCTTCGGGGCCGAGTGGCGCCTGCGCTACCTGGTGGTCCCCCCCGCCGCTCCCGTCCCCCGCGTGCTGGACTGCATCGCCGCGCTGATCGCGGGGGAGGGGGGCGAGGGCTGACGTCGCGGGCGCGGGGCGAACGAGAAAACCTCCATCCGGGGCAGGATGGAGGTTTTCTCGTGTCTGGAATCTCCGCCCGTCGATTACGGCTCGACCACGAGGATGCCGATCGCGCCCTTCTGCCCGTGGCCGAAGCCGTGGTTCACGAAGGGGAACTCGCCGGGCACGTCGCACACCAGCTCGAACACCATCCCGCCGCCGGGTGGAACGCTGAACGTCTGCACGCCGCGCAACGGCGACTGCGGCGGCGCGCCCAGGTACACGGTGTCGAACTGCTCGCCCACCACGTGGAAGTTGCACGGGTGCGAGGGGCCCGCGCTCACCACCCAGAACCGCACCCGGTCGCCCGCCTTCACGCGGATGGGAGCCGCCATGTACTGGTGCGGCCGCCCGTTGAACACGACGATATCGGGCATCGTCGTCAGCATCTTCTGATAGTCGGATGCCCGCACGCGGCCCGACGGCTCGGCCAGGTAGAACTCGCTCTGCACCAGCACGAACTCCTTTGCCGGCGGCAGCGGCTCGCGCGGGGAGACGATGATGGCGCCGTACATCCCCGACCCGATGTGCATCAGCACCGGCGCGGTGCCGCAGTGATACATGAAGGCGCCGGCGTACTTCGGCTGGAAGGTGAAGCTCACCGACTGCCCGGGGACGACCGAGCGGAACGCCTGCTTGGGATCGACCTGCGCCGCGTGGAAATCCATCGAGTGGGGGATCGCGCCCTGGTTGGTGAGCGTGAACCGCACCGTGTCGCCCACGCGGGTGTGCACGATCGGCCCCGGCACGTCCCCCTCGAAGGTCCAGGCGGCGATCACGGTGTCGTCGCTGATGCGCACCGGCACCTCGCGGGCGCGCCAGTCGAGCGTTTGAGACCCGCCGGGCGGGAGCGGCGGCAGGGTGGGATCGTAGCGCTGGAAGGCGACGTTCTGCGCGCCCTGCGTGGCGGGAGCCGTGGCGGAGGTGCCGCCGTGCGCATGGCCCTTGAGCACCGACGAGTCGAGCTGGCTGTCGGAGTTGTGCGGCCCTCTGGGCGCCGCCGGCTGTGCCGCGCCACCCGCCGCGCCGGTCTGCTTCGGCTCGTTCTCACGCGAGCAGGCGGCCAGCGCGGCGCCCACGCCCGGGATCACGAGCGAAAGCGCCGAGACGCGCGTCAGGAACATCCGCCGGTTCTGCGGGCCGGCCACGCCCGAGCCGCTGAGCACGAGGACCGGCTGGTCGGACGTGTCGACGCTCCGCATCGCTTCGGGGGATTGTTCGGCGAGACCGGAGAGCAGCGGGGGCGTGGTGAGTTCATCCATGCGAGCAGGCTCCGCGTTGGCACCCGGCACAAAGATGATTCGGCCCTGGAGCCACGGCTGGGCAGCGGGCCGAATCCGAAGCGTTCGCGCAGGGGCCGCAACGAGCATACCCTTGGACACAGCGACGCCCGATCCTGGCCCAGCATGAGGCGTTCGGGACGGTGCGGGTCCGACGAAACCGCGAACGGGTTCGATGGCGTCCGATTACTCGCCTGGGGATCGGGCTTGCAGGTGCGCCAACCATTGTCGCGGGTCCATCACCTGGCTCGGTGAGGGCCGCGGCGTTGGCCAGCACGCGGGAGGAAGCCCTTCACGAGAGATACTTGTCCTCCAGGTGCCGATGGTAGTCCGACTCGTCTGTGTCTTCCGGGAGAATCCCCACGAGTCGTTTCACGATCGGATGCAGATCCTGTTGCCCGGGTGCCGCCAACCCGGCGAGGAAGCCATTGACGAGTCTCGAGATGCTCGTGTTGTGCGCTTTGCAGTATGCGCGCACGCGGCGAATCACGTCCTCGTCGACGGTGAGCGTGAGCCTCGTCAGCGCCATGTCGGCTCTCCAGTTCAAGTGATGTGATACGTATTCTCCTGCGGATTTACAACGTATCTTCCCACGGAGTCAACGCACGAACGTTCAGAACGTGCTCCTCATCGTGAACTGGAACTGGATGCGGCTGCGGAAGCCGCCGCCGCCCGGGTCGTAGACGGCGTTCCCCAGATGGATGTACTCCTCGCCGCCGGGCTGGCGGACCAGGAGGGGGTAGCGGCGTGCCGGCGGAGCGCCAGCCCCGCCACCCTCCCGATTGGACGCGACGACATCATCCCCGCGACCCTCTACCCATTGTGCTCCGCGCGTCCGGCTGATCCGGCCGACCCATCCGCCGCCGGAACTCCGCGCCGGAGGCCGCGACACCGGACGGCACGCTCATCGAGCGAGCGGGAACGTCCGGCACACGGCGCGGGGCTGGGGGGTACCGAGACCCTCACGTCCCGGAGCGGACCAGGATTCTACCGGCGGGGAAGATGGAAGACAGCAAGCTGATCCCGGACTCGTTCTACGAGGAGCGCCGCATCGCCATCCGCTGGCGCCGGAACACCCTGCCGCGCGCGGGGATCTGGCTGGTGGACGGGCGCTACGAGGTGGCCGCGTACGGCAGCCCCGCCGAGGCCGGCCTGCTGGAGCGCGGCGCCCTCCTAGTCGCCGGCGTGGTGTTCGACCGCGACCACGGCGAGCGCCCCGTGGTGGGCGACGTGACGCTCGACCTCTACCCGCCGGACGATCTGCCGAAGCTCGGAAAGCAGCGCGCGGTGGAGACGCTCGGCTGGGCGCCCGCGAGCAACTGAGGCGCCGGGTCCGGAGGTCCACGGGGCGATTGAAAGAAATCGCTGCAACGACTACACGAAGTCCGCCTTCGCGGACTACCGGGTTCGGAGCGGAACGAGGCGTCGGCGCACGGATCAGGGATCGAGGTCCACGTGGCAGAACGATCGAGGCGGCACTGCAGGTTGCGGTGCCGCCTATTCGATTTCATCACCCGTGTGCACTCGCTCAGGCCTGCGGCTGGCGCAGGGCGGCGGCGATGCGGGGCCAGCCTTCGCGGGCGCTGGGGACGGTGGGGTGCCAGCCGGTGGCGGCCCTGAAGCGGCGGTTGGAAACGCGCTGGCTGCGGCCCATGAACTCCGTCTCGCGGCCGCCCACCAGCTTCAGCAGCCACATCGGCGGGCGGACGACGAACGGGCGCCCGGCGGCGTCGGCCACCGCGCGCGCCAACTCGCGGCGGGGGAGCGGGTCGTCGTCCACCACGTCGTACACGCCGGCCGGGGCGCCGCGCAGCGCGTCAACGACGGCGGACGCCGCATCATCCACCCAGATCGACGGATAGAAGGCGTCGCCAGGGCCGGCCAGGATCGCCGCGCCGCGCCGGGCCAGCGCCAGCGCGTCCAGGCTGCTCTCCGCCTCGGGCCCGTAGAAGTAGCCCATCCGCAGCACGATCCCCCGTCCGCCGCGCGACGAGAAGTGCCGCACCTGCTCCTCGGCGGCCAGGGGGGCTTCGAGCGCGCTTCCGGCATCTACGCCGCTGGTTTCCGCGTCGATCCAGGCATCGCCGCTGTCGGGGTAGATGAAGCAGATCCCGGGGTAGAGGAAGGTGGACGCGCCCGCCGCCAGCGCCGCGTTCACCAGGTTGCGGGTGCCCTCGGTGCGGATGCGGTTGTTCTCGGCCCACGCGTCGTGGCTCGTGGCGCGGCTCCGCGGCGGGATGCGCGTGGCCAGGTGCAGCACCGCGTCGCTGCCGGCCACCGCCGCCTCGAGCGACGCGGCGTCGAACAGGTCGCCACGCACAGCCCGGGCACCCAGCCGCGCCAGCAGCGCGTCGTTGCTGTCGGAGCGCGACAGCGCGCGCACGGTGTGGCCCTCCACGGCCAGCAGGCGCGCCACGGGGCGCCCGAGCACCCCCGTGGCGCCGGTGATGAACACGTCCATGCTCCGGCTCTCCCCCAGGTCTGGACCGATCCGAACCTTCTCCACGGCGAACGTTCGCGATTCGAGCCGCCGGCTGCAACATCCCTCGTCGTCATCCTTCCGGCCCCCGGACTTGCCGCGCGCCGCCCGATGCCGCCGATTGGGGTGTGTGGCGCGCGGGAGCAGGGTTTGCAGGGAGAGCCGCGAACGAACGAAGAACCTGGATGGGAGGATACCCGATGGTCGCCAAGCGAGGGCCACGCCTGAAGTCGATCCGCCGGCTGGGGACGCCGCTCCCCGGCCTGACCCGCAAGACGAGTGACAAGAAGCCGTACCCGCCGGGGCAGCACGGACCCACCGGCGGCGGGGGCGGCCGCGGGCGCCGCAAGCAGAGCGAGTACGGCCGGCAGCTGCTCGAGAAGCAGAAGCTGCGGCTGAACTACGGCGTGAGCGAGCGCCAGCTGCGCAACTACATGGCGCAGGCCGTGCGCCAGGGCGGCAAGACCGGCGAGGCGCTGCTGGCGCTGCTGGAGCGCCGGCTCGACAACGTGGTGTTCCGCCTGGGGATCGCGCCCACCATCCCCGCCGCGCGGCAGTTGGTGGCGCACGGCCACGTCCGCGTGAACGGCCGCCGGGTGGACCGCGCCGGCTTCATGGTGAACGTGGGCCACCAGGTGAGCGTGTCGGACCGCGCCCGGACCATGCCCGAGGTGAAGAACTCGGTGGAGCACGGCCCGCAGGTGCGCCTCCCCGGCTACCTGGCCATCGACCCCGCCGACAAGTACGGCGGCCGCATGATCACCCTGCCCATGCGCGGCGACGTGCCCCTGGTCGTGGACGACGCCGCGGTGGTGGAGTTCTACGCGCGGTAAAGCGGCCGCCCACCGCGACGGTGCGCGCCTCTAGCGCCAGCGACAAGCCCAACATGGCCGAGCCGTGGCCGTGTTGGGCTTTGCCCTTCCGTTTCAGGCGGAGTTGTGCTTCCTTCCATCCATCGGCCAAGGTCTGTACATTCCAGGCAGGTGTACAGACACATTGGAGGCGAGATGGGCAAAGGCAGGCAGTCCGAACGGGAGATCCCCAGGAGGAAGAACATGAGACTGCACCAGTCGAAGATCGATCGCGCCATGCAGCTGCTGGGCACCCGCAACGAAACCGAGACCATCGAGGTGGCGCTCGACATGGTCGCGTTCCGCAACGCGCTGGTGGAGGGGATCCGCGGGATGCGCGGCGCGGGCCTGGTGGACGTGTACGCCGGAGACGTGGAGATCTGAATGCCCAAGTACATCCTCGACACGGGGCTGTACATCCGGGCCACGCGCGAAGACCCCTGGAACCAGGCGCTGGAGGAGTTCGCCTGGAACTTCGCCCCGTTCATCTACCTGCACTCCACCGTCGCCCACGAGCTTCTGGCGGGCGCGCTGAGCACGGTCCTGGAGCGCCGCACGCAGGAGCAGTTCATCTCGCCGTTCGAGACCACGCGCCGGGTGATCACGCCCACGCACCGCACCTGGAGGCAGGCCGGGCTGGTGGTGGCGCAGCTGGTCCGGACCAGGCAGCTCAGCCCCAACGGAGTCACCCGCTCGTTTCCGAACGACTGCCTGATCGCGGCGTCGGCGCGGGAACAGGGGATGACCGTGATCACCGAGAACGAACGCGATTTCCGGCTGATCAGCACCGTGCTTCCGGTGCGGTTCTGTCCACCCTGGCCCCAGGTCGTGAACTGACCGGTCCGCTGGACGTGCAGAAGCGCCCCGCCACGGCGTGTCGTGGCGGGGCGCTCGTGCGTCTGGCGAAGGTGTGGGGATCAATCTCCGCGCGCCGCCGCGGTGCGCAGGTCGGCCAGGAGCGCGTCCAGGTCGTGGCCGTGGCGGGCGGCGACCTCTTCCAGCGGCTTGCCGCCGCCGCAGCAGGCGTCCACGCCGTAGTGCTGGAACACCTGCAGGGTGGCGGGATGACGGACGGTGATCTCGTTCACCGTGAGTTCGGGGGTGATCGGTTCGACCGTGGCGGGCATGGGGTTCTCTCGTCGTTCGAGGGTCAGGCGGAGGCGCGGAGCGGGTGCGCGGGCGCCCCGTGGTCCACGGTGGGGAGCGCGCCGGCGCGGCGGACGGGCTCGTCCAGCGTGCGCCAGAGGTTGTAGATGAACAGGAAGGCGCCGACCGCCTCGGCGGCGCCGCCGGCGCCCAGCAGCGCGGAGCCGGGGGCCCACCGGTGCACGCGCAGGATGAAGCCGCCCACCATCGCGGCCAGCCCGGCGTTCGCCACCCACACGTGCAGGTTGGCCGCGCGGCGGCTGTGCAGCGGGTGCCCGGTGAAGCGCGGGATCACGTGATACGCCACGCCGAAGATCATCATGCTCACGAACCCCAGCAGGTTGGCGTGCACGTGCGCGGGCCGGTACGCCACCGCGGCCGGCGACAGCGCCATCCACACCCCCAGCACCACGCCGAAGCCCAGCCACAGCAGGCTGGCGCGGATGAAGCGGCGGACGAACGGATCGAGCATGCGTGGGGCTCTCGCGTGACGGGGGACGGGGCCGCCGCGGGGCGCGGCGGATGCGTCGAACGATGCGCCGTATGGGTGCCCATCCGGCAGCGGGGAATCTCCCGGAGGGTGTGGGGAGATTCCCCCGTCCGGCGGGTGCGAGCCTTGCGCGGAAGGCCTTGAATGGCTAGAACATCCGCCGAAATCGACCGATTTTCCGGCACCCCTGAACACCGCTCCCGCGGGCGAGGGAATACATGGAGCAGACGAACGGGCCCACGCGGCTGGTATGGCGCGACGGGCGGCTGATCGACTGGCGTGACGCCACCATCCACGTGATGAGCCACGTGGCGCACTACGGCAGCTGCGTGTTCGAGGGGCTCCGCTGCTACGACACGCCCGACGGCCCGGCCATCTTCCGCCTGCACGAGCACATGCGCCGCCTGGTCGACTCGGCGCGCATCTACCGCATCCCCTGCGCGCACACGGCCGAGGCGCTCTCCGACGCGGCGATGGAGGTGGTGGCGGCCAACGGCGTGAAGCACTGCTACCTGCGCCCGCTGATCGCGCGCACCGGCGAGCAGATGGGGGTGCTCCCCGACGACCGCTTCGTGGAGACCTTCATCGTGGCCTGGATCTGGGGCACGTACCTGGGCGAGGGGGCGCTGGAGGCGGGGGTGGACGTGTGCGTGAGCAGCTGGCGGCGCGCGGCCCCCGACACCTTCCCGTCGCTGGGGAAGGCGGGGGGCGCGTACCTCAACTCGCAGCTGGCCAAGATCGAGGCCCGGGAGCGCGGGTTCTCCGAGGCCATCATGCTGGACAGCTACGGCTACGTGGCCGAGGGGACGGGGCAGAACCTGTTCGCGGTCCGCGACGGGGTGCTGTGGACGCCGCCGATCTCGGCCAACATCCTGGCCGGCATCACCCGCGACAGCGTGATCCGCATCGCGCGCGACCTGGGCTACGACGTGCGCGAGGAGAACCTGCCGCGCGAGTTCCTGTACGTGGCCGACGAGGTGTTCTTCACCGGCACCGCGGCCGAGCTCACGCCGGTGCGCTCCATCGACCGCGTGCAGGTCGGCGCCGGCCGCCGCGGGCCGGTCACCGCCGAGATCCAGGACCGCTTCCTGGGCATCGCGCGCGGCGAGATCCCCGACAGCTACGGCTGGCTCACGCACGTCCCCGCGCACGCGGCCGTCTGAGCGCGACGGGTCGGACGAACCAATCGAGGCGCCGTGGCGGCAACGGCCACGGCGCCTCGCGCATCGTACCACCCGCCCGCGCCCTGACTTCGCTGAACCGCGGGTCACCCGGAGGAACGGAGGGCAACGGAGCAGCGGAGAACTGCGTCACGCGGCGCGCTTCTCCGCTGCTCCGTTCTTCTCCGCTGCTCCGTGTGACGGCGGTCCAGGGGCCCTCCGTCACGCCGCGGGGTCGGGGGATGAAGGGAGGACGTCGCCCTCCATCAGCTTCGTCTCTACCAGGACGCCGGCGCTCAGGGTGCGGTGGACGGGGCACCGGTCGGCGATCTCCAGCAGGCGCGCGCGCTGCTCGCCGGTGAGCGCGGCGCCCTCGATCTTCAGCTCGCGCTCGATACGGTCCACGCGCGGCTCGCGGTTCTCGCAGGTGGCCTGGTCCACGCCGTGGACCTTGCCGTGGCTGAGCCGCACCGTCACCTCCTCCAGCGGCCACCCCTTCCGTTCCGCATAGGCGTGCAGCGTCATCCCCGTGCACGCGCCCAGCGCCGACACCAGCAGGTCGTACGGCGAAGGCCCCGCGTCCGCGCCGCCGACGGCCACGGGCTCGTCGGCCACCCACACGTGGCGGCCGGCGGCCACCTCGGTGCGGAACGAATCGCCGGGGGTGACCGTGACCACCGTGCCCGCCACGGCCAGCTCGGCCACGGTGGGCTCGGGCGGCTCGGGCATCCAGCGGCTGGCCCACGCCGAGATCACGCGCCCGGCGTACATCGCGTCTTCCCTGCGGCTCAGCAGGTGGTCGGCGTCGTCCAGCGAGACGAAGCTCTTGGGGTGCCGCGCCGCCATCCAGATCCTGGTGGCGTTGTCGATCCCCACCGTGGCGTCCACCGGCGAGTGCAGGATCAGCAGCGGCAGGCGCAGCCCGTGGATCGCCTCCTCCATCCGCGCGCCGCGCAGGTCGTCCAGCAGCTCGCGCGTGACGCGGAACGGCCGCCCCGCCAGCCGCACCTCGGCCTCTCCCGCCGATTCGATCCGCTCCAGCGAGTCGCCGAACATCTTCGCCGCGTGCCAGGGGTCGAAGGGCGAGGCGATGGTGGCGACCGCGGCGAGCGAGGGGATCTGCCGCGCGGCGGCGAGGGCCGCGGTACCGCCCAGGGAATGGCCCACCAGCAGCTTGACGGGAAATCCGCGCTCCTCCATGAACTCCGCCGCGCTGGCCAGGTCGGCCACGCAGGCGCTGAAGTGGTGCTGCACGAACTCACCCTGACTCTCGCCCAGGCCGGTGAAGTCGAAGCGCAGCACCGCCAGCTTTTCGCGCGCCAGCGCGCGGGCCACCTGCACCACGGCGGTGAGCGTGCTGCTGCAGGTGAAGCAGTGCGCGATCACCGCGCCGCCCACCGCTTCGCCGTCGGGCGGCATCTCCAGCCGGCCGCTGAGCAGGTGCCCGGCCGAGCCGGGAAAGGTGACGGGGATCGAGTGCATGGGCGCGCCGAACGGGTCAGGGGAGGGACAGTGAGGGCATCCGCGGTACGATGGAGGCGCGGGCGCGGCCGGTCAACGCCGGTACGCGACCCTGCCTCGGCCCACATCGGATGCGCCGCGGTTACGCCGCCCCGACAGAGGGAGTGGGCGGATGCCTTACGCCGCTTCCGCCCAACTCCGGGCAGGCGGGCCGCCGCGCGGAGAACATCTTTCCTCCCGTACCCATGGGCGCGGGTCCCCGCGCCGCACTTGCCTGGGAGGAAACGATGACCGCCATCCGGGTGCTTCTGGTGGACGACCACGCCGTGATGCGGGCCGGCCTGCGCGCGCTCCTTTCGTCCGAGCCCGACATGGCCGTGGTGGGCGAGGCCGGCACCGGCGAAGAGGCGGTGGAGGCCGCGGAGCGCCATCGCCCCCACGTGGTGGTGATGGACCTTTCGATGCCGGGGATCGGCGGGCTGGCGGCCACGCGGCAGATCGCGGCGAAGGGGCTGCCCACCCGCGTGCTGGCGCTCACGCTGCACGGCGAAAGCGAGTTCCTCCTCCCCGTGCTCGAGGCCGGGGGCGCCGGCTACATCACCAAGAGCAGCGCCGACACCGACCTGGTGGAGGCGATCCGGGTGGTGGCGCGCGGCGACGTCTACCTGGACCCCGGCGCCGCGCGGGTGCTGGTGAAGAACTACCGCGAGCCGAAGGATGCGGGGCGCGAGCAGCCGCTGGCCCGCCTGAGCGCGCGCGAGCGCGAGGTGCTGGCGCTGACCGCCGAGGGCTTCAGCAGCGCCGAGATCGGGGTGCGGCTGGGGATCAGCGGGAAGACGGTGGAAACGTACCGCGAGCGGCTGATGGAGAAGCTGGGGCTGCACCACCGCAGCGAGCTGGTGCGGCTGGCGCTGAACGAGGGGCTGCTGGCGGCGCACGCGGCGTGACGGTGCGCGTCTCTGGCTGCGGCTGATGGACCGGGCGCGGCCAGGAGACGTCCAGGGCGATTGAAATCGCTGCCAACGACTACACGAAGTCCGCCTTCGCGGACTACCGGGTTCGGAGCGGACGCGAGGACGGTGCGCGGTTCCGACTTCGTCGCAGGGAACACGAGGCGAGTCCGGCCGTCGTCCACGTCCTTCGCATCGGTGGCGGGATGGCGATCGTTCGCCGTATCCACGAAGGCTGCGGAGACGCACGGAGGATCGGGATGGCTCGATTCCCCCTGATGACGCAGTGAACGAAGCCTTCAGGCGTGGACGACCGGGTGAACGACGGAAGCGGGTGTTCTTCCGAAAAATTTCGATACTCAGCGCATTCCGAGCCCGCAGCCGCTCGTCGACGAGCTCCGGTGCGATCAGGTTGCAACTAAATCGACGAAGAACCTGTTTTTGGTACGATCCGCGGTTCAGCGCGACCGGTTCCGCTTCGGCTTCACCTTGGGCGGCTCGCACGCCCACCCGTCGCGGTCGCGGTCGAAGTGGTGCGGGTCGGGCCGCCGCACGCGGAACGGCTTGGGGCCCCGGATGTCGTCGCAGTTCAGGTCCGGCGGTGGCGGCGGGATGCAGTAGTCCGGATACGAGGCATCGCAGCTCGTGGCTCTTGCCGGTGTGCCCGCGGACGCGCCCACGAGGAGCAGGGATCCGCAGACGACCCAGACGACGCGCATCTTCGACCTGCCTATCTGCTGATGAGACAATGATGAAGCTGGCGAGACCGGCTCCCCATTACTGATCTTGTTCCCCAGTTGGCGCAAGAGTATCGGTCAACGGGCGGATCTCCCGTCACCACCGCCTCATGCTGTTCGTCCGACGGACACGGGCGAATGAATTCGCAGCAACGACCGTGGAGATCGATCAGTGCGCCTGGGCGCCCTCGTCGCGCTGCTCGGCGGCGGCGCGGTCGGCCAGGGCGGCGGGGACGATCTCCCAGTTCTTCCGGAACACGTCGGCGGGCGAGATGCGGCCGCGGCGCTGCAGGTCGGCGATCAGCAGGTCGCGGATCGACTCGCCGCGGTCGTAGACCACGGGCGCGCCGATCAGCATCGAGAAGCCGCCGCTGCCGCTCGCGCGGTAGTTGTTCAGCGCGATGGTGAAGCTGTCCGAGGGCGCCACCGCACGTCCATCGCGCTCCAGGCGTACCACGCGCCGGCCGGCTGGCCGGGTCAGGTCCAGCGCGTAGTCCACGCCGCTGATCACGTCGAAGTTGTAGCCGGGGACGGCGGGATTGGTCACGCGCTCGCACCGGGCGGCGGGGCAGGGGAGGTAGTACTCCGCGCTCTTCTCCAGGTACGCGCGGAGCTGCGCCCCCGAGATGCGCACCGCCTTCAGCGTATTGTCGTAGATGTACAGCCCCGCCACGTCGGCCACGGTGATCGGCCCTCGGGGGATCCGTGCGGCGAGCGAGAACGCGGCGGTGCTCGACAGGTCGGCGCCGGTCGCGCGGCGCTGCACGTCGTTGATCAGGTCGGCGATCGGCGTGTCGCGCGTCCGCGACAGCTCCGAGCTCCACTCGTCGGTGGACACGCCGATCCGCCGGCCCACGTACTCGCGCGTACGCACGTGCGCCTGGGCCAGCGCGGCCTGCAGGCGAGCGTCCACGCGGCCTTCCACGGGGCGGAGGATGCGGCCGTGCTTGGCCAGCACGTGCCAGCCGTCCCCGCCGTGGCCCAACGTGAGCGTGCTGACGGCGAGCGAGGCGCCCCAGTTCTTGGCCTGCTGCACCAGCACGCCGTGGATGGTGGTGTCCGCCACCTCGCGGTGGGTGTGGCCCATCAGGATCACGTCGATCCCGGGGACCTGCCGGGCCATCGCGACCGCGGCGTTCTCGGCGGGAACGTGCGTGGCGGCGGTGTCGTAGCTGCTCCCCTCCAGCCCGCTGTGCGCGGCCACGACGACAAGGTCGGCGCCCTCCGCCCGCATCCGCGCGACCACGGGGCGCACGCTTTCCACGATGTCGCGGAACTCCAATCGCCCGCGCACGTTGTCGCGGTCCCAGATCGCCACGCCGGGCGGCGTCACCGAGGTGATCCCGACCTTCAGCGGACGGCCGGCGACGGTGCGCTGCACGATGGTGTAGGTGCGGTAGGCGTGCTCATCCGTCCCGGCGCGGAAGGTGTTGGCCGAGAGCCAGGGGAAGCGCGCCTGCCGCACCGCCGCGTCCAGGTGCGCGATCCCGTAGTTGAACTCGTGGTTCCCGATCGCGGCGGCGTCGTAGCCCACCAGGTTCATCGCCGCCACCAGCGGGTGCGTCTCGCCGGCCTCGAGCTTCGAATAGACGAAATCGAGCGGGTTCCCCTGCAGCAGGTCGCCACTTTCGACCAGGATGGTGCGGCCGGGGTTGGCGGCACGCACGCTGTCGATCATCGGGACCAGGCTGGCCAGGGAGTTGTTGGTCGTCTTCCCGGTGTAGTAGTCGTACGGCAGCACCCAGCCGTGCAGGTCGGTGGTGCCCAGCAGCACCAGCGTCCCCGTGTCCGCCGCGGCCGCCGTCGACGCGGCGGAGCCGGAGGACGGCGCGGCGGGCGGCGTCTGCGCGGCGCGGGCGCAGGCGCCGGACAGCACGGAAAGCGCGATCGCCGCGCGGAATCTCGTCATCATCGATCCATTCGTGGTGGAAGACGGGGCTGATTACCCGCACTCGCAACGATTGCTCCGCGCCACCGCGGGGACAGCTTCGACCTGGCCATCGTCTCGGGAAGCCGAAATCGTACCCGGGCGGCAGAAGCGAGGCTTCGCGCGGGACGGCGGGTTGAAACCCGCCGCTGAACCATCGGGAAGTCCGCCTTCGCGGACTGCACGCCTGCATCCACGGGCTTGGCAACCGGGACTTCCGCGCAGGTGCCGGTCGTCTCGCCGCGGTGCCGGCGTCCACAGCCTCGCGCCGTTTGCGAGGCTTCCCGTGGTTGTAGCCGTGGCGCCGTGGCTTCAGCCGCCCCGGTGGGGGCCCGGTGCGTGCCCCGGCCGAAGCGCGTCTCACCAGCCGCTAACCCCTGTGCCTTTGCGCCGATGCCCGCTCGTGCCTTAGCTTTGCGGGCCGGACCGGGGCTTGCAACGGCTCCGGCGTGAACCCGAGCGCAACCCGTGCCGAGATGATCCCGTTTTCGTGGCGCCGCCTGACCCTGCTCACCGTGCCGCTGCTGCTGGCCGGCGCGGCGCCCGCGCGGGCGCAGGTCTCCGACTCGCTGCGGCTGAAGGAGCGGCAGCAGCGGCCGCTGGTGCCCGACAGCGCCACGCGCCGCCCCCCGGTGACCGACAGCACGCAGCAGCGCTACCGCATCTCGCCGCGCGGCGCCTTCTTCCGCTCGCTGGTGCTGCCCGGCTGGGGGCAGTCGTCCATCGGCGCGCCGGGGCGCGGGGCGGTGTACTTCGCGCTCGAGTCCGGCAGCCTGTGGATGCTGTACAAGGCCGACCAGAAGCTGGACGAGGCCAAGGAGCTGCAGCGCACCCGCCGCGAGGAGGGGCTGCTGGCGCAGGACCGCGTCCTGCCGCTGGTGCGCGCCCGCCGCAACGAGCGCGAGGACTGGATCACCCTCTCCGTGTTCTGGTTCTTCTTCTCGGGCGCCGACGCCTTCGTCTCGGCGTACCTGCGCGACTTCGACACGCACGTGGAGGTGGCGCCCGCGCCCACCGGCGGCGTGCAGTTCGGCGCCGTGGTGCCGGTGGGGAACTGATGGACACTCCGCGGCCAGTGGGGATCTTCGACAGCGGGATCGGCGGGCTGAGCGTGGCCCGCGAGATCCGCCGGTCGCTGCCGCACGAGCACCTGCTGTACGTGGCCGACAGCGCCTACGTGCCGTACGGCGACCGGACCGACGACGAGGTGCGCGCCCGCACCCTGGCCGGCGGGCGGTACCTGGAGCGGCGCGGCGCCAAGCTCCTGGTGGTGGCGTGCAACACCGCCAGCGGCGCGGCGCTGGAGCTGCTGCGCGAGCGGCTGTCCATCCCCGTCGTCGGACTGGAGCCGGCGGTGAAGCCGGCGGTGGCGCAGTCGAAGAATGGGCGCGTGGCGGTGATGGCCACGGCGGGAACGCTGCGCTCCGACCGCTACGCCCGGCTGGTGCAGGCGTACGGCGACGGCGCGCAGGTGCTCGCCCAGCCGTGCATCGGCCTGGCCGACGCCATCGAGGACGGACACCTGGACGACGACGTGCTGCGCGCCCTCCTTCCCGGCTACATCGACCCGCTGAAGGCCGCCGGCGTGGACACCGTGGTGCTGGGCTGCACCCACTATCCCTTCGTGCGCGAGCAGATCGCCGCGGCGCTGGGGCCGGACGTGCGCATCGTGGAAAGCGGCCCCGCCATCGCCCGCCGCACCGCCCAGGTGCTGAACGGGCTCGGCGCGCTGGAGACCGGCGGCGCCGGGTCGCTGCGCATCCTCACCACCGGCGATCCCGCCGAAGTCGCGGCCGTGGCCGCCCGCATCTGGGGCGGGCCGCTCCCGGTGGAACGGCTCGAGCTCGCCCACGATCCGCTCGAAGTACCCGCGGACGCCGCCGCCTGACCCTCTCCCGAAAACAAGAAGCTTGACGTGGTGGACGTGGCGCCGTATCCTTTCGCGACGCCAAGTCTACTATGTTCACTTGCGTCCAATTTGGGGGGAGCGATGAGAATCCGCATCCACGTCTTTCAGCCCGGCGGAGCAGGCGGCGGCGGCCGCTGACCGTCCCAAGGCGTCCGTCATGTCCCTCGAATGCACGGGGAGCTACGTGTGTTTCGCGCCCTCACGTCCACCAGCCACCCGCCGATGACAGAAACCGACCTCCGCGACGACGAGTCCGTCACCGACGCCATCACCACCCCGCAGCGCTACCGCGAGCTGCGCCCGGGGATGGACGGCTTCCGCCTGGTGAGCGCCACGCTGACGGTGACGCTCCTTCCCGACCCGCGCCGCGCGCGCTACGAGTACGAGTGCCACCTGGAAACGATCGGCCCGGTGCTGGCGCGCTACTGGTGCTACCACCTCCCCGCCGCGCCCGACGAGGTGGACGACCTGCGCGCCTGGGACGAGCGCGGGCGCCTGCTGGCCCGCCTGCTGAGCGGCGACGGGCGCGGCTCGCGCGTGGAGGTGCGCCTGCGCCAGCCCGTGAAGCCGGGCGAGCGCTACACCTTCGGCTACAGCTACGAGTGTTCGATCGGCACGGTGGTGGCGAAGGACGGCTCGCGGCGGACGGTCACCTACTCCGACTGGGTGATCTTCAACATCCCGTGCGACGTGCTGCAGGTGCACGTGGAGCCGCCGCGCGGCGCCAGGGTGCTCGCCGCCGTCCCCGCCGCGCACGAAAGCGGCGACGCGCGCGTGACCTGGCGGGTGACCAGCCTGCGCGCGCTGGAGACGGTGAGCGTGATGGTGGCGTACCGCATCTCGACGCACCACCGCGGTTATCGGGACCTGGCGGCGGCGTTCGCCAACGCCCTGGCGCGGAACGAGGAGGATTTCACCGAGCCGCTGCGGGGGTGGTGAGGGAGCTCATCCCTCCCCCGGCCACAGGCGCGGCTCGGGCGAGCCGCCGCCGGGGCGCAGCACCACGTAGTTGTACTCGCGCAGCCAGTCACCCGAGTTCACGTAGAAGCGGCCGGGCTCCACCTCCACCAGCGCGGCCTGGTGCGCGTGGCCGGCCAGCACCAGGTCGAGCGTGGGGTCGGCGCGGAGCTGCTCCAGCGCCCAGTTGCGGATGAAGGCGGCGCGGCTGCGGCCGGCGGCGTCCAGCCCACCGGCCTTGGCCTCGGTGGTGCTGGCCAGGTGCGCCACGCGCCAGCCGAAGTCCGGATGCATCGCCCGGAAGGCGCCGATCGAGAGCGGGTGGCGGATCAGCGTTTTCAGCGCGCGGTACCTGAAGTCGCCCTTGCCCAGGCCATCGCCGTGCGCCACCAGGGTGCGGCGGCCGGCCAGCATCATCTCCACCGGGCCGCGCAGCACTTCCATCCCCACCTCGTCGCGCAGGAAGGAGCCGGCCCACGCGTCGTGGTTGCCGCCCACGAACCACACCTTCACCCCGGCGTCCACGACGTCCGCGAGCCGGGCGACGACGCGGTAGTGCTCGCGCAGGATCACGCGGCGGTACTCGAACCAGAAGTCGAACAGGTCGCCGTTGATCAGCAGCGCCGACGCGTGTTCCGCCACGTGCTCCAGGAAGCCGCGGAAGGCGCGCTCGGTGGTGCGCGGAACGGCGCCCAGGTGGGTGTCGGAGACGATGTAGACGGGCTTTTCGCTCATGGGGCGGGGAAGCTAGGCCGGCCCAGCGGGGGCCACAAGCGGCGCCCCCGCACTCGTTTGACACGCCGCGCCCCGCGCGGGTAGAATCCCCGGCTCACGCGCCCCAGCCCCAGCCCGTCCGGCCGAATGACCCTCGCCCCGCAGTGCTCCGTCGAGTTCCGCGCGCGCTACGCCGAAACGGACCAGATGGGGATCGTGTACCACGCCAACTACCTGCCGTGGTGCGAGATCGGCCGCACCGAGCTGATCCGCCGGCTCTGGCGCCCGTACGCCGACCTGGAGGCCGCCGGCGTGCTGCTGGCCGTCACCGAGGTCAACCTGCGCTACCACGCCTCGGCCAGGTACGACGACCTGATCCGCGTGGTGACCACGCTGGCCCAGGCGCGCTCGCGCGGCGTGAGCTTCGAGTACCAGATCCTGCGGGTGGAGGCGGACGGATCGACCACGCGCCTGGTGAGCGCCCGCACCGACCTGATCTCCATCGACCGCGCGGGAGCCCCGGTGCGCCTCCCGGCCGAGGTGATGGAAGCCTTTCGCAACGGCACACCCGCCACGGAGCAGACATGACTGCAGGGGACAGGGGACAGGGGATAGGGGACAGCCAGCAGATCCTCGCGCCCGGTGGAGGTCGGTCCGCTGGCGCCGATGCCCGGGTGGGACTTCGCGCAGGCGGACTTTTCGCCGTTTCAGCGGCGGGTTTCAACCCGGCGTCGGGCCTGCCCGGTGGACGTCTGTCCGTCCGCAGGGGTGCCCGCGCGCGAATCCGCGAAGGCGGACTTCGGGCCGTGGTTGCCGTGACTTCAGTCGCCTGGGCGATCACCCTGGCCGTATCTCCGCTCGCCGCCCAGCACCCCCCCCTCGCCGGGTCCAACCTGGCCGCCGCGGCCAACCTGCTGCGCCTGGAAGACCGGCGCGACTTCGACCAGGCGGCGCTCTCGTCCGCCGCGTCGAGCACGAACGCGGAGCTTCGCCGCCGCGCCGTCCTCGCCATCGGCCGCATCGGCGACAAGCGGGGGACGGCGCTGGTCACGCCGCGGCTGACGGACGCGGATACGTCGGTCGCCGCGGGCGCGGCGTTCGCGCTGGGGCTGCTGCGCGACACCACCGCCGTCGAAGCGCTCGCGGACGTGCTGCACTCCGCGCCCGTCGCGCGCCGGTCGACGGTGATCGGCGAGGCGGCGCTGGCGCTGGGGAAGATGCCCACGCAGCACGGCAAGCAGGCGGTGGAGGATTTCCTCGCGCTCGCCCCGGCGTCCGGCCCCGGCGTCCAACGCGCCGTCGGCGAGGCGCTGCTGGGCTACTGGCGCTTTCCGCGGCCGATGAACGTGAACGTCGCTACCCGCTGGCTCTCGTCGGCCGATCCCGAGCTCCGCTGGCGCGCGGCGTATGCGCTCTCGCGCCGCCCCAGCCCGCAGGGCACCGCACTCCTCGACCGCCTGACCAACGATCCCAACCCGCTGGTCCGCTCCTTCGCCGTGCGCGCGCGCACCGCGGCGCTCGCCGACTCGGCCGGGATCACGCGCGAGCAGGCGCTGGCGGGGGTGATCCGGGCCGCCGGCGACCCGCGCCACGAGGTGAGCGTGAGCGCCGTGCGCACGCTGGGGAGCTACGACGCGCCGGATGCGATCCGGCTACTGACCGGGCTGCTCTCGAACTCCGATCCCTACCTCTCCATCACCGCCGCCGAGTCGCTCGCACGGCTGGGGGCGAAGGCGTCTTCGTCCGCGCCCACGCTGCGGCAGGTGGCGCTCGACACGCGGAAGCCGATCGCGCTGCGCACCACCGCGCTGGCCTCGCTCGCCGAGGTGGACGCCGCCTCCGCCGCATCTGCCGCCGACGCGCTGATGCGCGAGCAGGACTGGCGCGCGCGTTCGGCGGCGGCGCGCGTCTACGCCCGCGCGGCGGGGGAGCGCGACTACGCGGCGTCCGCCCTGCGGCAACGGCTGGAGACGGCGGTCGCCGACGCGGATGGGCGCGTCTCCACCGCCGCGCTCGAGGCGGCGGTCGGCGCGGCGGGCGACAGCGTGGCGCGCATCCGGCCGCTGCTGCTGCGCGCGCTGGAGCTGCCGGACTTCTACGCCCGCGTGAACGCCATCACCGGGCTGGGGCAGGCGGGGAATCCGGAAGATGCGGCCGCGCTCTACGACGCCTACGCCCGCGCCCAGCGCGACTCGATGGACGACGCCGCGCTGGCCGCCGTGGACGCGCTGGGCGCGCTCGGGAAGAAGGACACGAAGGTGGCGCGCGGCTTCTTCGCCCGCTTCGGCCGCTCGCGCGACTACCTGGTGCGCCAGCACGTGGCCGCCGCCTTCGGCGAGGACGTCCCCGCCGGGTGGGGCGCGCCGCTCCCGGTCCTCACCGGCCGGGGGCTGGCGGACTGCGCCGCGCTCGTCCGCCGCGGGGAGGCGAATCCCCGTCCGCACGTGCGGCTGGTGACCAACCGCGGCAACATCGACCTGGAGCTCTTCGCCGACGACGCGCCGCTCACGGTGGAGAATTTCCTGGCGCTGGCGCGGCGCGGATACTTCAACGGGCAGGAGTGGCCGCGCGTGGTCGCCAACTTCGTGATCCAGGGCGGCGACCCGCGCGGGGACACCAACGGCGGTCCGGGGTATGCCATCCGTGACGAGATCAACCGGCACCCGTACGTCACCGGCACCCTGGGGATGGCGCTCAGCGGGCCGGACACGGGGGGGAGCCAGTGGTTCGTCACCCACTCGCCGCAGCCGCACCTGGACGGCACGTACACCGTCTTCGGCGGCGTGACGAGGGGGATGGACGTCGCGAACCGGATCGTTCCCGGCGACCGGATCATCCGAGTGGAAGAGGTGCGTCGATGATGCTGCCGGACCCCAGGCTCTCCCCCGCCGCCGCGGCGCTGGCCGCCGTGCTGGCGGCGTGCACCGCGGCCCGCGCGGGCGCCGCCGCCCCGTCGCCCGAACCCGCGCCGCCCGCGGCGGGCTCGGCGACCGCGCCGAGCCCCGATTCCATCGCCGCGGCGCTGCTGCGGTCCACCACGCCGTCATCCCCCAGGCAGGCGCGCTTCGCCTGGTCGCTGGACGAGGCGGGGTCGCGCTTCAGCGGGAGCGGGGTGGCGCGCTACGTGGCGCCCGAGCGCTTCCGGCTGGACCTGTTCGGCCCGCGCGGCGAGACCTACGCCGCCGCCGCTCTCGTGGGCGAGCAGCCGCGCGTGCCGCCGCAGGTGGCCGAGCGCTTCAAGCTCCCCTCGCCCGCGCTGCTCTGGGCGGCCGTGGGCGTGGTCCGCCCCCCGTCCGTGGCGCGTCTGACGAGTGCGGCGGACGAGGGCGGGCGGGTGACGCTGCGCTACGACCTGGGCGGCGAGGGGACGCTGGAGTACCGCGCGCAGGGCGGCCGGCTGGTCTCCGTGCGCCGGATCGCGAGCGGCGGTGTACAGGAGACGGTGGAACTGGAGCGCGCGGGCGACGGTTCGCTCAAGAGCGCCCGCTACCGCAACACGCCCGCGTTCCGAACCCTGAACCTCACGCTGGAACAATCGTCCGATGCCGCTTCGTTCCCCGATGACATCTGGAGCCCGCCGGGCGCTGGCCGCTAGCGCGCTGCTGCTCGCAGGGCTGCTGCAGGGCGGGTGCATGTACAGCTTCACCGGCGGGGGACTGCCGTCCAACATCCGCACGGTGTACGTGGACCTGTTCGACAACACCACGCCGTACGAGTTCCTGCGCAGCGACGTGCAGCGCAAGCTGCAGGACGAACTGCCGCGCAGCCTGGGCGTCCGTCTCGCCCCGCAGCAGACGGCCGACGCCATCGTGCGCGGCAAGCTGACCAACTACGACGAGCAGGTCACCAACTTCGACCCCAACACCCCCGGCGGCCGCATCACCACCAACCAGACGCGCGTGCAGATCACCTTCGACGCCGAGATCTACGACGTGAAGAACGACCGCGTGCTCTGGCAGCAGGGCGGGATCAGCGCCATCGGCCTGTTCAACCGGCAGGGCGGCGAAACGGCCGACGTGGGCCGCCGCAAGGCGCTGGACGACCTGGTGCAGAAGGTGGTGCAGGGGGCGCAGTCGCAGTGGTGACCGGGTCGTGCCGGGCGCGTGTCCCGAACGGCGAACGTCGGGCGTCGGGCGTGTCCCTCCGCTGCGCTCCGGGCCGGGCTGCGCGCTGCGTAGGGCACGATACCGCCGTGCCCAACGCAGCCGGGCCACCGCCGCGCCACGGCATCGCGCCGAAACCGTGTCATCGGCCCGTGCGCGGCGGCGTCCCGGCCCTCCGGGCGCGCATCCCTCACGCATCGTGGCGTTCCCGCGGTGCCCCCCGCGCGGCCCCGTCGCGAACACAGCCTGGAAACGCGCCATGAGCCCGGACCCCGTCCGCATCGCCAGCCGTGGCAGCCAGCTGGCGCTCTGGCAGACGCGCGCCGTGGAAGCGGCCATCCGCGCCGCGCACCCCGGGCTCGACGTCGACATCCGCGTGATCAGGACCACCGGCGACAACGTGCAGGACGTGCCGCTGGCCAGGATCGGCGACAAGGGGCTGTTCACCAAGGAGCTCGACCTCGCGCTGCTGACCGGCCAGGCGGACCTTGCCGTCCACTCGCTGAAGGACGTCCCCACGCGCGTCCCCGACGGCCTGGAGATCGTCGCGGTGGGCCGCAGGGAAGACCCGCGCGACGTGCTGATCGTGCCGCCGGGGCAGACGGGTTCGCTCGCCACGCTCCCCGCCGGCGCGCGGGTGGGCACCAGCTCGCTGCGCCGCATCGCGCAGCTGCGGGCCGCGCGGCCGGAGCTCGAAGCCGCCGACCTGCGCGGCAACCTGAACACGCGCCTGGCGAAGCTGGACCGCGGGGAGTACGACGCCATCATCCTGGCCGCGGCCGGCGTCCTTCGCCTGGGATGGGAGGAGCGCATCGCCGCGTATCTCGATCCGGCCGAGTGGCTCCCCGCCGTCGGGCAGGGCGCGCTCGGCGTGGTCTGCCGGGCGGGGGACGAGCGGATGCGCGCGCTGCTGGCCGACTTCCACGATCCCATCACCGCCGCCTGTACCGCCGCCGAGCGCGCCTTTTTGGCCCGGCTCGAGGGCGGCTGCCAGATCCCGATCGGCGCGCTGGCGCATCTGGACGACGAGGGGCTCACGCTGCACGGCCTGGTCGCCGACGTGGAGGGCGAGACCGTGCTCCGCGACTCCGTCTTCGTGGAAGGGGACGCCTGGACCGCCGCCTCCGCCGATGCCGGCCGGTCGCTCGCCGCGCGGATGCTGGAGCTGGGCGCGGGCGAGGTGCTGGCGCGCGTGCGCGGCGAAACCCCGCGCGTCCCCGAGCCCGCCGCCCCGTGACCGACCCCGCCGCCAAGGTCCTCTCGCCGGACGAGCTGGCGCGCCGGCTCGGGCGTCCGCCGCGCACCCGCCGCGTGGTGTTCACCAACGGCGTGTTCGACGTGCTGCACCGCGGCCACGTCGATTACCTGGCGCGCGCGAAGGCGCTGGGCGACGTCCTCGTCATCGCCGTCAACACCGACGCCAGTGCGCGGCGGCTGGGGAAGGGGCCCGACCGGCCGATCAATCCCCAGGACGACCGCGCGTACGTGCTGGCGGGGCTGGAATCGGTGGATTACGTCACGTGGTTCGATGAAGACACGCCGCGCGAGCTGATCGCCCGCCTCCTTCCCGACGTGCTGGCGAAGGGCGGCGACTACACGCGCGACACCATCGTGGGGGCGGACGAGGTGGAGGCGGCGGGGGGACGGGTGGAGGTAATCCCGCTCGTCCCCGGCCGGTCGACCACGGGGATCGTGCAACGCATTCGCCAGGGGGGAACGGATGGGTGAGGGGACGGCGAGGAACGACGGCCGCGCGCCGGAGCAGCCGCGGCCGCTGCGGCTGGAGCGCGGCGTGGCCGAGTACGCCGAGGGGAGCTGCCTGATCACCGTCGGCCGCACGAAGGTGCTCTGCACGGCCTCGGTCGAGGACAGCGTCCCCCCGTGGCGGAAGGGGCGCGGCGAGGGGTGGGTGACGGCGGAGTACTCGATGCTCCCGCGCGCCACCAACACCCGCAACCGCCGCGAGCGCGGGCAGATCGGCGGGCGCACGCAGGAGATCCAGCGGCTGATCGGCCGCTCGCTTCGCGCCTGCGTGGACATGCGCGCGCTGGGCGAGCGGCAGATCACCATCGACTGCGACGTGCTGCAGGCCGACGGCGGCACCCGCACGGCCAGCGTCACCGGCGGCGCCGTCGCGCTGTACGACGCCTGCCGCTGGCTGGTCGATTCGGGCCGCGTCTCTGCATCGCCCTTCCGCGAGTTCGTGGCGGCGATCAGCGCCGGAGTCGTCGGCGGCGCGCTCCTCCTCGACCTCGATTACTCGGAAGATTCCGCCGCCGAGGTGGACCTGAACCTGGTGGCGCGCGAGTCTGGCGGGATCATCGAGGTGCAGGGCACCGGCGAGCACGGCGACTTCACCGCCGAGCAGCTCTTCGACCTGACGAAGATGATGAGCGGCGCCGTCCGCGCCCTCCACGCCGCCCAGCGAGCGGCCGTCGGGGGTTCGTGACGCTTCGGCCGGCCGGCGCGCCGAGTCGGGATCCCTGAAGTCCAATTGCTGTTTGGAGAATCGAGGATGGCACGACTGCTGGTCGCCACGCGCAACCCGGGAAAGGTGCGCGAGATCCGCGAGATCCTCTCCGGCCACCCGGGGCTCGACGTGATCGGCCTCTCCGACCTGGGCATCGACGAGACGCCGGAGGAGGACGCGCTGGAGGTCTTCGACACCTTCGAGGAGAACGCGCTGGCCAAGGCCCGCTACTTCGCCGCGAAGTCCGGCGTGCTGACGCTGGCCGACGATTCGGGGATCTGCGTGGACGCGCTGGGCGGCGCTCCCGGCGTGCGCTCGCGCCGCTTCGCGGGTGACGAGGAGGCGCGCGGGCTGAAGCAGGACGAGGCCAACAACGCCTACCTCCTCCGCCTGCTCGCGGATGTGCCGCCCGAGGAGCGTACCGCGCACTACATCGCCGCCGTCGCCCTGGCGGACGCATCGGGCCGCGAGGAGGTGTTCGTGGGGAGATGCGACGGCGTGGTGATCGACGCTCCGCGCGGCACCGGCGGCTTCGGCTACGACCCCCTCTTCTACATGCCGGAAGAGGGGAAGACGATGGCCGAGCTCCAGCCAGAGCGGAAGAACCAGGTGAGCCACCGCGGCCGGGGTGTCCGCGCGGCGATCGAAGCGCTGCTGGCCGGGCGGGGTACCCCGGGGTGACGGGAAGCATCCGTTCCCATGCGGCGGCGCGTCTCGGTTGACGCCCAGCCGCGTCAGGGCTATCTTTTTTGCCTGTCGGGACCAATTCGGGGCGTGGCGCAGCCCGGTAGCGCATCTGCTTTGGGAGCAGAGGGTCGCCGGTTCAAATCCGGCCGCCCCGACTGGGAAAGAGGCCCGTCGGCAGGGCAGTACCTGCGCCAGTAGCTCAGTTGGATAGAGCAACGGCCTTCTAAGCCGTAGGTCGCTGGTTCGAGTCCAGCCTGGCGCGTACCCTAAGTTGGCCCTCCATCGGAAGTTACGGTGGAGGGCTTCTGTGTTTTGCGTCCAATTTTTTGCGGCTCCGCGCGCAAAATCGTGTGAACGAAATTGTAAAAACGCACCTATGGCACCGGCCGTCTCCTCCGGGCTGCTCTGGAAGACGCCGAGCCCCAGAGCGGGCATCTGGACGCCGTTGTTCAGCGTGATCACGGGATTGCGTCCTCCAGTTGCTCGACGGCGCGCAGGATGGACTCCCCGTGGGCGCTCCGCGCGATGTCGAGTGCCAATGCCTTCACCGCCTGATTTGTCAGATTCACCCTTTCCGTAAACACCTGATCTTCTGCTGGCCACAGAACGAATCTATGCGTCATTGGTCAAGACGAGCGTTTTGGGGGATCGTCATCCCTATGGCGAGTATGTGATGACAGTACGTGAGTCGCCCATCTTCCTGCAGGACATGTATTTTCCACCCAATTTTGTGCTGAAGCGTTGACATAAGAAAAACGGATGCTTAGCGTATTTCTCGTTTAGTTTTTGGACACCCCGTCGGGTCGAGCCTTCTGGACCACCTCCCCTGCCTTTTTGGCACCGAAGCGGGGACGGGGGAGGCTCGCTCTCTCTCTCCTCTCTGGGGCAGGGCTGATCAGCGCGTGTCGGGAGAGTCACGCGAGCTGGCAAGACAGGGAAGCGTTCGCGGTCCGCACACCCGATTCACAGGCGTCCCCCCAGGTCATGAAGACCGACGCGACACTCACCGAACTGACACCGGCCCAGCGCCTTGAGCTCCTGAAGATGCCGGTGGGGCGCACGGCGCCGCTGCCGCTGTCCCTCATTGGCATCCAGGAGTGGTATCCGCTCACTCCGCTCCAGCACGGGATGCTCCTCAGGTCCCTGCTGACGCCCGGGGCGGGCGTCAACGTGCAGCAGGTAGTCTGCCGCTTCCGCGAGCCACCGGATGCGGAGCGGCTGGAGCGGGCGTGGCGCGGCGTGGTGGCGCGGCACGACATCCTCCGGACCCGCTTCCGCTGGGAGGATGTCCCGGAGCCCGTCCAGGAAGTGGTCACCCAGGTCCGGCTGGAGATCGCGCGCCGCGACTGCGCGGGGCTCGCGCCCGCCGGCAGGGAAGCGGCGGTGGAGGGTTATCTGGCCGAGGACCGTGCCCGCGGCTTCGACCTGGCCGAGGCGCCGGCCATGCGCCTGGCCCTCTTCGACGGGGCGGCGGATGAGCACGTGCTGGTGTGGAGCTTCCACCACATCCTGCTCGACGGGTGGTCCGCCGCCCGGGTCCTGAGCGAGGTGTTCGCGCTGTACGACGCCGTAGAGGACGCGGGGGCCGCACTGCCCATTCCCCGCCCCTTTGGCGACCACGTCCGGTGGTTGCGGGAGCGGGACGGCGCGAAGGACGAGGCATACTGGACCGGCATCCTTGCGGGCCTCGAAGCGCCGGCCCCCGTGCGGCCGATCCGCATCGCGCCCCGCGACCCGCGCGCCGAGCCGCACTTCGGCGCGCGCGAGCTCCGCCTCTCGCCCGCGGCCAACGCCGCGCTCCACGCCCTGAAGCGCGACCGCGGCGTGTTCGTGAACACCGTGGTGCAGGGGGCGTGGGCGCTCCTGCTGGGGCGCTACACGGGAAGCACCGAGGCGGTGTTCGGGACGGTGCGCCACGGGCGCGCCACCGGGCTGGAGGGCGCGGAGGGGATGGTGGGGCTGCTCACCAACACCGTCCCCATCCGCGTCCCCCTCCCGCCCGAAGCGCGCGTCGTCGACTGGCTGGCGGAGATCGCCGCCCGGAACGCGGCCCTGGGCCCCCACCAGCACGCCGCCCTGCCCGATCTCCAGCGGTGGAGCGGGCTCCCGCAGGGCGCCTCCCTGTTCGACACGTTCGTCGACGACCAGCCGCAGCCGTTCGAAGCCGCCTTCCAGACAGAGGGGCGGAGCGTCAGCGTGCGCGAGCATCCGGGGTACCGGCTGGTGCTGTCGGTGGACGCCGAGGTGCCGCTGCGCGCGTGCATCCACTACGACGCCGACCTCTTCGACGCCGCGGCGGTGGACCGGCTGCTGGGCCACTTCGCCCGCCTGCTGGAAGAGATGGCGGCCGATCCCGAGCGCCCGCTGGGGGCGCTGGACCTGCTGGGCGAGGCGGAGCGGTCGACCGTGCTGGAGGAGTGGAACCGCACCGGGGCGGAGTTCCCCGCGGACGCCTGCCTGCACGAGCTCTTCGAGGCGCACGCGCGCAACGCGCCGGAAGCGGCCGCCGTCGTGTTCGGCGGCGAGGTGATGAGCTACCTCGAGCTCGACCTGCGTGCCAACCGACTGGCCAACCACCTCCGGGTGCACGGCGTGGGTCCCGAGGTGTGCGTGGGCATCTGCCTGGAGCGCGGCCCGGAGCTGGTGGTCGCCATCCTGGCCGTCCTCAAGGCGGGCGGCGCGTACCTGCCGCTGGACCCGGCGTACCCGGCCGAGCGGCTCGGCTCCATGCTTTCCTCGTCCTCCGTCGCCGTGCTGCTCACGCAGGAATCCCTGCGAGACGCCCTTCCGGCGCGGTCGCTTCCCGTGGTGAGCGTGGATGGCGGCCGGGCGGCCATCGCGGCGGAATCCGCCGAGATCCCGGAGAGCGGGGTGGAGCCGCGCAACCTGGCGTACGTGATCTACACCTCGGGCTCCACCGGCATCCCCAAGGGGATCGCGCTGGCGCACCGGGGGGTGGTCAACAACCTCGCCGACCTGAACCGCGGCTGGGGGGTGGGAGCGGACGACCGGGTGCTCCTGCTGTCTTCCCTCAGCTTCGATATGAGCGTCTACGAGACGCTGGGGATCCTGGCCGCCGGCGGCGCCGTGGTCGTCCCCACCGCCGCCGAGCTGCGCGATGCCGCCGCCTGGGCCGCGCTGATGCGCCGCCACGCCGTCACCGTGTGGAACTCCGCACCCGCGCTGCTGGGGATGCTGGTGGACCACCTGGAGGCCCACCCCGCCGACGCGCCGCCCGCCCTGCGCCTGGCCTTCCTGGGCGGCGACTGGGTGCCCGTCACCCTGCCCGACCGGCTGCGCGCACACGTGCCGGGGATGGCCATCGTGGTGATGGGCGGCGCCACCGAGGCGTCCATCCACTCCATCATCTTCCCGGTCCGCGAGACCGACCCGGCGTGGAAGAGCATTCCCTACGGCGTCCCCATGGCCAACCAGCGTGCCTACGTGCTGGACGCCGGCCTGCGGCCGGTGCCGGTGGGCGTGCCCGGCGAGCTGTACCTGGCCGGGGTGGGGCTTGCGCGCGGTTACGCCGGGCGGCCGGACCTGACGGCCGAGCGTTTCCTTCCCGAAGTGTGGGGCCTGGAGCCGGGTGCGCGGATGTACCGCACCGGCGACCTGGCGCGCTACGGAGAAGACGGGACCATCGAGCTGCTGGGGCGCATCGACCACCAGGTGAAGGTCCGCGGCTTCCGCATCGAGCCGGGGGAGATCGAGACGGCGCTCCGCCGCCATCCGCGCGTGGAGCGCGCCGTGGTGGTCTCGCGCGCGGACGGCGGCGAGACCCGGCTGGTGGCGTACCTGGTGGGCGCGGCGGGTGCCGCGCCGCCGGAGGCGCGGGAGCTCCGCGACCTGCTGCGCGAGACCCTCCCCGACTACATGGTGCCGGTGGCGTACGTGACGCTGGACCGGCTCCCGCTCTCGGCCAACGGGAAGGTGGACCGCAGGCGCCTTCCCGTGCCCCCCGCCGAGGCGGAGCGGGCGGAGTACGAGGCACCGCGCACCCCCGCCGAGTGTGCGCTGGCGGAGATCTGGGCCGAGGTGCTGGGGGCGGAGCGGGTGGGCCTGGGCGACGACTTCTTCGCGCTGGGCGGGCACTCGCTCGCCGCCGCGCGCGTGGCGGCGCGCGTGCGCGAGCGGCTGGGCGTGCAGGTGGCGCTCGGCGAGGTCTTCCGCGTGCCCACGCTGGCGGAGCTGGCCAGGGCGCTGGACGCCTCCGCGCGCGGCGCTACCGCCGCGCCGATCCCCCGCCTGCCGGGCGACGGGCCGTTCCCGCTCGCCCCGGCGCAGCGGCGGCTCTGGCTCTGGGAGCAGATGAACCCCGGGCGGGCGGCCTACAACGTCCCCGTGGCGCTCCGGCTGCGCGGTCCGCTCGACACGGCGGTCGTGGAGCGGGCGCTGGCGGCGCTGGTCGGCCGCCATGGCGCGCTCCGCACCGCCTTCGCGCTCCGGGACGGGGCTCCCGCCCAGCGCATCCTCCCCGAGGCTCCCTTCGCCCTCCCCGTGGAGGACCTGGCCGCGGGCGGCGGCGGCGAAGACGCGCTCCGCCGCCGGCTCTCGGCCGAGGGGGCGCGCCCCTTCGACCTGGGCGCGGGGCCCCCGTTCCGCGCCCTCCTCCTGCGGACCGGGGACGAGGAGCACGTCCTCCTCCTCGTCTTCCACCACATCGTCAGCGACGGCTGGAGCATCCGGGTGCTCCTGCGCGAGATGACGGCGCTCCACGACGCCTTCGCCCGCGGCGAGCCGTCGCCGCTCCCCGAGCCGCGGTTGCGCTACGCGGACTACGCGCTCTGGCACCACGAGCGCCTGGCGGCGGTGGAGGGGGCGCAGCTCGCGTGGTGGCGCGCCCGGCTGGCCGGCGCGCCCACGCTGTTGGAGCTCCCCACCGACCGCCCGCGCCCGGCGGTGCAGACCCACCGAGGCGCGCAGCACCCCGTCCGCCTCCCGGCGGCGCTGGTGGAGCGGGCCCGCGCGCTGGGGCGCGAGGAGGGGGCCACGCTCCACATGGTCCTCCTCGCCGCGTTCGGCGTGGTCCTGGCCCGTCACGCGCGGGCGGACGAGGTGCTGGTCGGCTCGGCCTCCGCGGGGCGGACGCACCCCGACACCGAGGCGCTGGTCGGCTTCTTCGTCAGCCTGGTGCCGGTCCGCGCCGACCTCTCCGGCGACCCGGAGTTCCGCGCCATCGTCCGCCAGGTGCGCGCGCGCGCGCTGGAGGCGTACGACCACCAGGACGTCCCCTTCGACCGCCTGGTGGAGGAACTCGCCCCGGAGCGCGGACGGGGCCACTCGCCGCTGGTGCAGGTGGCCTTCGCGTTTCAGGACGCCCCCGCGCGCGGCTTCCGGCTGGGCGCCGCGCGGGGCGAGGCCGAGCCGGTGGATCCGGGGACGGCGCAGTTCGACCTGAACTTCTTCCTCGACGAGGACGACGGCGGGGTCGCGGGGGGGCTGGAGTACGCCACCGACCTCTTCGAAGCGGCCACGGCGGAGCGGATCGGCACCCGTCTCCGCGTTCTCCTGGAGGCGGCGGTGGCCGTGCCGGAGCGCCGGGTCTCGGCGCTGCCGCTGCTGGGCGAGGGGGAGCGCGAGCGGGTGCTGGGGTGGAGCGGGGCGGGGGAGAGCTTCCCCGTCTCCGGCGGGCTCCACCAGCGCTTCGAGGCCCGCGCCGCCGCCCGTCCGGGCGCCGCCGCCGTCTCGTACGAAGGCGAGTCGCTCTCCTACGGCGAGCTGAACGCGCGGGCCAACCGCCTGGCGCGGCGCCTCCGCGCGCTGGGCGTTGCCCCGGAATCGCGCGTCGGGCTCTGCGCCGAGCGCTCGCTCGACCTGGTCGTCGGCGTCCTGGCCATCGTGAAGGCGGGCGGGGCGTACGTTCCGCTCGACCCGGCGTATCCGGCCGAGCGCCTGGCCCACATGGCGGAGGATTCGGGGATTCGCGTCCTCCTGGCCCAGTCGGCGTTGCGCGATCGCGTCCCGGTGGATGGGATCGAGATCGTCTCGCTCGACGATGTTCCGATCGACGAGATCGCGGACGATCTCGACGTCTCCGTCTCTCCGACGAATCTCGCGTACGTCATCTACACGTCCGGATCCACCGGCCGGCCGAAGGGGGTGGGCGTCACGCACGGGAACGTGCTGCGCCTCTTCGACTGCACGCGGCCGTCCTTCGCCTTCGGCGACTCCGACGTGTGGACGCTCTTCCACTCGTACGCCTTCGACTTCTCCGTCTGGGAGATGTGGGGCGCGCTCCTCCACGGCGGGCGGCTGGCGGTCGTTCCCCGGCCGGTGGCGCGCGACCCGGCCGCCTTCCGCGAGCTCCTCGCGCGCGAACGGGTGACGGTGCTGAGCCAGACGCCCTCCGCCTTCCGCGCCCTGGCGGCGGTGGACGAAGGGGAAGCCGAGCCGCTGGAGCGCCTGCGCGCGGTGGTCTTCGGCGGCGAGGCGCTCCGGTACGAGTCGCTGCGGGGGTGGCTGGCCCGCTACGGGCCGACGCGCCCGCGGCTGGTGAACATGTACGGGATCACGGAGACCACCGTCCACGTGACCTGGCACGCCGTCACCGGCGCCGAGGTGGGCGACCCCCGCGCCGGGAGCGGCGTCGGCGTGCCGATCCCCGACCTGCGGGCGTACGTCCTGGACCCGGCGGGGCGCCCGGCGCCGGTCGGCGTCCCCGGCGAGCTGTACGTGGGCGGCGCGGGGGTGGCGCGCGGCTACCTGGGCCGTCCCGGGCTCACGGCGGAGCGCTTCGTCCCGGACCCCTTCTCCGGCGAGGCGGGGGCGCGGCTCTACCGCTCGGGCGACCTGGCGCGCTGGAAGGCCGATGGCACGCTGGAGTACCTGGGCCGCATCGACCAGCAGGTGAAGGTCCGCGGCTTCCGCATCGAGCCGGGGGAGATCGAGTCGGTCCTCCTCGCCCACCGCGGGGTGGCCGCGGCGGCGGTGGTCCTCCACGGCGAGGGCGAGGACGCGGCGCTCGCGGCGTACTTCGTCGCCGCCGGCCAGGCGCCATCCGCTTCCGACCTTCGCGACGCGCTGAGGAAGCGCCTCCCCGAGCACATGGTCCCCGCCGCCTTCGTCGCGGTCGACCGGATCCCGCTAACCGCCAACGGGAAGCTGGACCGGGGCGCGCTCCCCGCCCCCGGCGAAGCCGGCGCCGCGCCGAAAGACGCGTACGAGGCGCCCCGAACGCCGGTGGAGGAGGTGCTGGCGGCGATCTGGTGCGACGTGCTGCGGCGCGAGCGCGTGGGGGTCGCCGAGAACTTCTTCGACCTGGGCGGGCACTCGCTCCTGGCCACGCGCGCCGTCTCGCGCGTCCGCGAGGCGTTCGGGTTGGAGCTTTCGGTGCGGGCGCTCTTCGAGGGCCCCACGGTGGCGGAGTTGGCCTCGCGGGTGGAGGCGCTGCGCGGGACGGAGCGCGAGGCGCTCCCGCCGGTGGCGCCGGTGGAGAGGACGGGGCCGCAGCCGCTCTCCTTCGCGCAGGAGCGGCTCTGGTTCCTGCACGGCCTGAAGCCGGAGAGCGCCTTCTACAACGTGGCCGCGGTGGTGCGCCTCTCCGGCGCGCTGGACGCGGCGGCGCTGGAGCGCGCGCTGGACGAGGTGGTGCGCCGGCACGAGTCGCTGCGGACCACCTTCCGCGAGTCGGGCGGCGCGCCCGTGCAGGTGATCGCGCCGCATGCCGGGTTGTCGCTCCCCGTGGAGGACCTGTCGGGGCTGGGCGAGGAGGAGCGTGAGGCGGCGGCCGGGCGCCGCGCCGAGGAGGAGGCGGCGCGGCCGTTCGACCTGGCGGCGGGGCCGCTCTTCCGCCCCGCGCTCCTGCGGCTGGGGTCCGACGACCACGTCCTCCTCCTCTGCATGCACCACATCGTCAGCGACGAGTGGAGCATGGAGGTGCTCTTCCGCGAGCTGGCGGCTCTCTACGCGGCATTCCGCGAGGGGCGCCCGTCGCCGCTGGCCGAGCTCCCGGTGCAGTACGCCGACTACGCGTCGTGGCAGCGCGAGCACCTTCGCGGCGAGGTGCTGGAGCGGCAGCTCGCCTGGTGGAGGGAGCGGCTCGCCGGGGCGCCCGCCCTGCTGGAGCTCCCCACCGACCGCCCCCGCCCGGCGGCGCAGAGCTTCCGCGGCGCCACCCTCCCGGCGGCACTCCCGGCCGGGCTCCTGGCGCGGGTGGAGGCGCTGGGGCGCGGCGCGGGCGCGACGCCGTACATGGTGCTGCTGGCCGCCTTCCAGGTGCTGCTGGCGAAGTACTCCGGGAGCGACGACGTCGTCGTCGGGACCCCGGTGGCGGGGCAGACGCGGCGGGAGGTGGAGGAGCTGATCGGCTTCTTCACCAACACGCTGGTGCTTCGCACCGACCTCTCCGGCGACCCCACCTTCCGCGAGGTGCTGCGGCGGGTGCGCGAGACCACGCTGGGCGCCTACGAGCACCAGGACGTCCCCTTCGAGCGGCTGGTGGAGGAGCTGCGGCCGGAGCGGAGCCTGAGCCACTCGCCCCTTTTCCAGGTGATGTTCGTCCAGGAGGACGCCGACCGCTCCCACGCGGAGCTGCCGGGGGTGGAGATGTGCAGGGTGTACGCGGAGAGCGGGACCAGCAAGTTCGACCTGACGCTGTTCACGGGCCGGAACACGGAAGGCCTCACCGCCTCGCTGGAATACAATACCGACCTGTTCGACCGCGGCACGATCCAGCGGATGCTGGGGCACCTGCAGCGTGTGCTGGAGGAGGTCGCCGCGGATGCGGACGTGCGCCTCTCGAAGCTGGCGCTGATGGAGGATGCGGAACGCCGGCAGGTGGTGGCGCAGTGGAACGCCACGGACGCCGCGTACCCGCGGGAGCGCTGCGCCCACGAGCTGTTCGAAGCGCAGGCGGATCGCACGCCGGCCGCCGTGGCCGTGGTCTTCGAGGGTGGCGAGCTCACTTACCGGGAGCTGGACGAGCGGGCCAACCGGCTGGCGCGCCACCTCCGCGGGCTGGGTGTGGGCCTCGACGCACGCGTGGGGCTGTGCCTGGAGCGGGGCCCCGAGCTGATGGTTGGGGTGCTGGGAATCCTCAAGGCCGGGGGAGCCTACGTGCCGCTGGACCCGGCGTACCCCGGGGAGCGCCTGGCGTACATGCTGGAGGACTCGGCCGCCCGGGTGCTGCTGACGCAGCGGAGCCTGGCGGAGGCGCTCCCGGGCGGTGGGGCCACGGTGGTGCGGCTGGACGTGGACGCGGAGGAGATCGCGCGGGAGAGCGCGGAGCGTCCGCGGGTGCCGGTCGGCCCCGACCACCTGGCGTACGTCATCTACACCTCCGGGAGCACCGGGCGGCCGAAGGGGGTGGCGATGCCGCACCGGCCGCTGGTGAACCTGCTCGCGTGGAACGAGCGCGACTGGCGCGCGCAGGGGGCCGTAGTCACGCTGCAGTTCGCCACCATCAGCTTCGACGTCTCCTTCCACGAGATCTTCTCCTGCTGGATGGCGGGGGGACAGGTGGTGCTGATCGCGGAGGAGCTGCGCTACGACCCGGCGGGGCTGCTGGAGGTGATGGAGCGCGCCGGGGTGGAGCGGCTCTTCATGCCGGCGGTGGCGCTGCAGCACCTGGCCGAGGTGGCGGACGCGCGGGGCGTGGTGCCCTCGCGGCTGCGCGAGGTGCAGACGGCCGGGGAGCAGCTGCGCATCACGGAGCCGATGCGGCGCTGGCTCGGCGCGCTGGGGGCGCCGCTGCACAACCACTACGGCCCCTCCGAGACGCACGTGGTCACCGCGCTCGCGCTGGAGGGGGATCCGGCCGGGTGGCCGCTGCTGCCGGGCATCGGCGGGCCGATCGCGAACACGCAGTGCTACGTGCTCGACGCGCAGCTGCAGCCCGTGCCGATCGGCATCCCCGGCGAGCTGTACCTGGGCGGCGACTCCCTGGCGCGCGGCTACCTGGGGCGCCCGGCGCTGACGGCGGAGCGCTTCTCCCCCGATCCGTTCGCGAGCGTCCCGGGAGCGCGGGTCTACCGCACGGGGGACCGCGTGCGGTGGCTGGCGGATGGCGGGATCGAGTTCCTGGGACGGACCGACGAGCAGGTGAAGATCCGCGGCTTCCGGATCGAGCCGGGGGAGGTGGAGGCCGTCCTGTCGGACCACCCGGACGTGCGCGAGGCGGTGGTGGTGGTGCGGGAGGACGCGCCGGGCGACCGGCGGCTGGTGGCCTACGTGGTGGCGGGCGAGTCGGCGGCGGTCACCCCCGCCGAGCTGAGGGCGCACCTGAAGGGGCGCCTTCCGGAGTACATGGTGCCGTCGGCGGTCGTGGTGCTGGAGTCGCTGCCGCTGACGCCGAGCGGGAAGGTGGCCCGCCGAGCGCTGCCGGCGCCGGAGTACGCCGCGGCGGAGGAGCGCCACGTGGCTCCCCGCACCCCGACCGAGGAGGTGTTGGCGGGGATCTGGGCGGAGGTGCTGCGGCTGGAGCGGGTGGACGCCGAGGAGAGCTTCTTCGAGCTGGGCGGGCACTCGCTGCTGGCCACGCGCGTGGTCTCGCGTATCCGCGAGCTGTTCGCGGTGGAGATGCCGCTGCGGGCGCTCTTCGAGGGACCCACGGTGGCGGAGCTGGCCGGGCGCGTGGAGGAGATGCGCCGCGCGGGGGTGCGGGTGCTGCCACCCGTGGTGCCGGTGGAGCGCACGGGTGCGCTGCCGCTGTCGTTCGCGCAGGAGCGGCTCTGGTTCGTCGACCGGCTGGAGCCGGAGGGCGCCACGTACAACATCCCCACCGCGCTGCGACTGGCGGGCGCGCTGGACGAGGCGGCGCTGGAGAGGAGCTTGAGCGAGATCGTCCGGCGCCACGAGGTGCTGCGCACCACCTTCGAGGAGCGCGACGGCGGCCCGGTGCAGGTGATCGCGCCGTTCGGCGGGTTCGCGCTGCCGGTGGAGGACCTGTCGGGGTGGGGCAAGGCGGATCGTGAGGCGGCGCTCAGGCACCGGGCCGGCGCGGAGGCGCGGCGGCCGTTCGACCTCTCGGCGGGCCCGCTCTTCCGTGCGGCGCTGCTGCGGCTGGGTGCCGAGGAGCACGTGCTGCTGCTCTCGATGCACCACATCGTCAGCGACGGGTGGAGCATGGGGGTGCTCTTCCGCGAGCTGTCGTCGCTGTACGAGGCGTATCGCGAGGGTGCCGAGTCGCCGCTGCCGGAGCTGCCGGTGCAGTACGCGGACTATGCGCTCTGGCAGCGCGAGCAGCTGAAGGGCGAGGTGCTGGACCGGCAGCTCTCGTACTGGCGGGAGCAACTCTCGGGAGCGCCGGAGCTGCTGGAGCTGCCCACCGACCACCCCCGCCCGGCGGTGCAGACGTACCGGGGCGCGTCGGTCCCGGTGGAGCTCTCCCCCGAGCTGCTGGGGCGGCTGCAGGCGCTGGGACGGAGCGAGGGCGCGACGCTGTACATGACGCTGCTGGGCGCCTTCCTGGTGCTGCTCTCCAGGTACGGCGGGGGCGAGGACGTGGTGGTGGGCAGCCCGATCTCGGGGCGGACGCGGAAGGAGATCGAGGAGCTGATCGGCTTCTTCGTCAACACGCTGGTGCTGCGCACCGGCCTCTCGGGAGACCCCCCCTTCCGCGAGGTGCTGCGGCGGGTGCGGGAGGCGACGCTGGGCGCGTACGCGCACCAGGAGGTGCCCTTCGAGCGCCTGGTCGCCGAGCTGCAGCCGGAGCGCAGCTTGAGCCACTCGCCGCTCTTCCAGGTGATGTTCGTGCTGGAGAACGCCGAGGGTCGGGGAGGCGCCCTTCCGGGGCTGGAAGTGAGCGGAGTCGACGCGGAGCTCGCGAGCGCCAAGTTCGATCTCACCCTGGGCCTCGTGGCGACCCCCCAGGGTCTGCGTGGCGAGCTGAACTACAGCACGGACCTCTTCGAGCGCAGCACGGTCGACCGCATGCTCGGCCACCTGGCGCGGGTGCTGGAGCAGGTCGCCGCGGACGCGGACGTGCGGCTCTCGCAGGTGGAGCTGCTGGGCGGGGCCGAGCGGTCGACGGTGGTGGAGGAGTGGAACCGCACCGAGCGACCCTATCCGCGGGAAGCGTGCATCCACCAGCTATTCGCCGCACAGGCCCGTACCTGTCCCGGCGCGGTCGCGCTCGTCCGGGGCGGCGAGCAGCTGACCTACGCCGAGCTGGATGCGCGGGCCAACCAGCTGGCGCACCACCTGGTCGGGCGCGGGGTGGGCCTGGAGAGCCGCGTGGGCGTGCTGATGGAGCCCGCCGCCGACCTGATCGTCTCCATCCTGGCGATCCTCAAGGCGGGCGGCGCCTACGTGCCGCTGGACCCCAAGTATCCCGCCGAGCGTCTGGCGTTCATGCTCGACGATTCCGCGGCCGGGGTGCTGCTGACGCAGGAGTCGCTGCGCTCAACGCTCCCCGTCCCGGACGACGTCACGGTGGTGAGCATCGACGGCGCGGCGGCGGAGATCCGGGGCGAGAGCGCCGAGTCGCCCGGGAGCGGAGCGGCCGCGCGGACCCTGGCGTACGTGATTTACACCTCCGGGAGCACGGGGACGCCCAAGGGAGTCGGGGTCGAGCACCGGAGCGTGGTCCGGCTGGTTCGCGGGCCCGACTATGCCGATTTCGGCCCGGACACGGTGGTCCTGCAGGGTGCCCCGATCTCCTTCGACGCATCCACCCTGGAAGTCTGGGGCCCGCTGCTCAACGGCGGCCGGGTGGTGATGCCGGTGGCCGACCCGTCGCTGGAGGAGCTGGGCCGCACGCTCGTGCACCAGGGGGTGACGACGCTGTGGCTGACCGCCAGCCTGTTCGGCGTCATGGTGCAGGAGCGGCTGGAAGAGCTCGGTGGAGTCCGGCAGCTGCTGGCCGGGGGCGACGTCCTTCCGGTGGAGCAGGTCAGGGCGCTGAAGCAGCGCTTCCCCGACATCCGGCTGATCAACGGGTACGGGCCCACCGAGAACACGACGTTCACCTGCTGCTACACGGTCCCGGACGGGTGGAGCGGGAGCTCGGTCCCCATCGGACGCCCGATCTCGAACACGCGGGTCTACGTGCTGGACGCGGTGCTGCGCCCCGTGCCGGTGGGGGTGCCGGGCGAGCTGTGCACCGGGGGAGACGGCGTGGCGCGCGGTTACCTGGGGCACCCCGGGCGGACGGCGGAGCGGTTCGTTCCCGACCCGTTCGCCACGGAGCCGGGGGCGCGGATGTACCGCACGGGCGACCGGGTGCGCTGGAAGGCGGATGGCACGGTGGAGTACCTGGGCCGGCTGGACCAGCAGGTCAAGATCCGGGGATTCCGGATCGAGCCCGGGGAGGTCGAGGCCGCGCTGGCGGCGCACGCGGCGGTGCGCGATTCCCTGGTGGTGGCGCGCGAGGACCGGCCGGGTGACAGGCGGCTGGTGGCGTACGTGGTGGGCGCCGTGGAGACGGACGCGCTGCGCGAGCACCTGCGGCGAACCCTGCCGGACTACATGGTGCCGGCCGCGTTGGTCGTCCTCGACCGGCTGCCGCTGACGCCGAACGGGAAGGTGGACCGGGATGCGCTCCCGGCGCCGGAGTACGGGTCGGCGGAGGAGACGTACGTGGCGCCGTGGACGCCGGTGGAGGAGGTGCTGGCGGAGATCTGGGCGGAGGTGCTGCGCCTGGAGCGGGTGGGCGTGGAGGAGAGCTTCTTCGAGTTGGGCGGACACTCTCTGCTCGCCACGCGGGTGGTCTCGCGCATCCGCGCCGTGTTCGGCGTGGAGTTGCCGCTGCGGGCGCTGTTCGAGGGACCCAGGATCGCGGAGCTGGCCGGGCGCGTGGAGGAGATGCGCCGCGCCCGGCTGCCGGTGCTGCCGCCGGTGGTGCCGGTGGAGCGCACGGGGGCGCTGCCGCTGTCGTTCGCGCAGGAGCGGCTCTGGTTCATCGACCAGCTGGAGCCGGGTAGCGTCACCTACAACATCCCCATGGCATGGCGCTTGGGCGGTGCGCTGGACCAGGCGGCGCTGGAGCGCGCGCTGGGCGAGATCGTCCGGCGTCACGAGGCTCTGAGGACCACGTTCGCGGAAGTCGACGGCGCGCCGGTGCAGGTGGTGGCGCCCTTCGGCGGGTTCGCGCTTTCGGTGGACGATCTCTCCCCGCTCGCCGACGCGGATCGCGAGGCGGAGGTCCGGCGCCGCGCCAGCGGGGAGGCGCGGCGGCCGTTCGACCTCTCGGCCGGACCGCTCTTCCGCGCGGCGCTGCTGCGGCTGGGAGAAGAGGATCACGTGCTGCTCCTCTCCATGCACCACGTCGTCAGCGACGGGTGGAGCATGGGGGTCCTCTTCCGCGAGCTGTCGTCGCTGTACGAGGCGTACCGCGAGGGGCGGGAGTCCCCGCTCCGCGAGCTGCCGGTGCAGTACGCCGACTACGCCGTGTGGCAGCGCGAGCAGCTGGCGGGCGAGGTACTGGACCGGCAGCTCTCGTACTGGAAGGAGCGGCTGGCGGGCGCGCCCGGGGTGCTGGACCTGCCCACCGATCGCCCCCGTCCGGCGGTGAGGACGCACCGGGGCGCCGACCTTTCGACGGAGCTCTCCGGGGAGGTGCTGGAGCGGCTGCAGGCGCTGGGGCGGAGCGAGGGCGCGACGCTGTACATGACGCTGCTGGGGGCCTTCCAGGTGCTCCTCTCGAAGTACAGCGGGAGCGAGGACGTGGTGGTGGGGAGCTCGATCGCCGGGCGCACGCGCGGGGAGGTGGAGGAGCTGATCGGCTTCTTCGTCAACACCCTGGTGCTGCGGACGGATCTCTCCGGTGACCCGAGCTTCCGCGAGGTGCTGCGGCGGGTGCGGGGGGTGACGCTGGGCGCGTACGAGCACCAGGAGCTTCCCTTCGAGAAGCTGGTGGCGGAGCTGCAACCGGAGCGGTCCCTGAGCCACTCGCCGCTCTTCCAGGTGTCGTTCTCGCTGACCAACGTGGAGGGCTCCGGGCCTGGCCTGCCGGGGCTGCGGATCGAGTCCGCCTACGCAGACTCCGAGACCGCCAAGTTCGACCTGAGCCTCGCGGTCAACGAGGGCTCGCGGGGCCTGCACGCGTCCCTGACCTACGGCACGGACCTGTTCGATGAGAGCACCATCCGGCGGATGCTGGGCCACCTGGAGCGGGTGCTGGAGCAGGTCGGCGCCGACGGGGAGCTGCGCCTCTCGGAGCTGCGGCTCCTGGGCGAGGAGGAGCGCGCGCTCGTGCTGGAGGAGTGGAACCGGGCGGAGACGGAGGTCCCCGCCGACCTGTGCATCCACCACCTTTTCGAGGCGCAGGTGGAGCGCACGCCCGACGCGGAGGCGGTCGTCTTCGAAGGGGAGCGCCTCACGTACGCGGAGCTGAACGCGCGGGCGAACCGGCTGGCGCACCACCTCCGCGCGCTGGGCGTGGTCCCCGACGCGCGGGTGGGGATCTGCGTGGGGCGGAGCCTGGAGATGGTGGTGGGGGTGCTCGGGGTGCTCAAGGCCGGCGGCGCGTACGTGCCGCTGGACCCGGGGTACCCGGTGGAGCGGCTCGCGCACATGCTGGCCGACAGCGCGCCGGCGGCGGTGCTCACGCAGAAGGGCCTGCGGGAACGGGTGGAGAGCGCGGACGCGCCGGTGCTCGAGCTGGACGCGGCCGCGCCGGAGTGGTCGGACCGGCCCGCGACGAACCCGGAGCGCGGCGACGTCACGCCGGCCCACCTGGTCTACGTGACCTACACCTCCGGAACCACCGGCCGTCCCAAGGGCGTGCCGAACCCGCACCGCGCGTCGGTGAACCGTCTGCACTGGATGCAGGAGAGGCATGGCTTGCAGGTGGGCGAGGGAGTGCTTCAGAACAGCTCCTTCAGCTTCGATGCTTCCGTGTTCGAGATCTTCTGGCCCCTGGCGGTGGGCGGGCGGGTGGTCCTGCCGCGGCCGGACGGGCACAGGGATCCCGAGTACCTCATCGGCCTGATCTCCGGCGAGGGGGTGAGCACGGCATACTTCGTCTGCTCCATGCTGCAGCTCTTCCTGGAGTACGAGGGTGTCGAGCGGTGCACCGGACTGACGCGCGTGCTCTGTGGCGGCGAAGCGCTGTCGGCGGCGCTCGCCGAGCGCGTCCGCGAGCGTCTCCCGCAGGTGCGGCTCCACAACCTCTATGGCCCCACGGAATCGGCGGTGTCGGTCTCGGGCCAGGTGTCCGCGCTGGACGAATCGGCGGCCAGCGTTCCCATCGGCCGGCCGGTGCCCAACGTCCGGGTCTACCTGCTGGACGAATGGGGCGAGCCGGTGCCGGTGGGTGTGGCGGGCGAGCTGTACGTCGGGGGCGCGCAGCTGGCGCGCGGCTACCTGGACCGCCCGGAGCAGACGGCGGAGCGTTTCCTGGCCGACCCGTACGGCCGGGAGCCGGGGGCGCGGCTCTACCGGACGGGGGACCGTGCGCGGTGGCGGCCGGACGGGAGGATCGAGTACCTGGGCCGGCTGGACGAGCAGGTGAAGATCCGCGGCTTCCGCATCGAGCCGGGGGAGGTGGAGGCGGCGCTGGCGGCGTATCCGGGGGTGCGCGAAGCCCGGGTGGTGGTGCGCGAGGACCAGCCGGGCGACAAGCGGCTGGTGGCGTACGTGGTGGGCGACGTCGAGACGGGCGCGCTGCGCGCGCACGTGCGGCAGAGCCTGCCGGAGTACATGGTGCCGGCCGCGTTCGTGGTGCTGGAGCGGCTGCCGCTGACCCCGAACGGGAAGCTGGACCGCAGGGCGCTGCCGGCCCCGGAGCTCGCGTCGGCCGAGGAGACGTACGTGGCGCCGCGGACGCCGGCCGAGGAGGTGCTGGCGGGGATCTGGGTGGAGGTGCTGCGGCTGGAGCGGGTGGGGGTGGAGGAAAGCTTCTTCGAGCTGGGCGGGCACTCGCTGCTGGCCACGCGCGTGGTCTCGCGCATCCGGGCCGTGTTCGGCGTGGATCTGCCGCTGCGGGCGCTCTTCGAGGGGCCGACGATCGCGGAGCTGGCCGTGCGCGTGGAGGAGATCCGCCGCGTGGATCTGCCGGGGCTTCCGGCGGTGGTGCCGACCGGGCGCACGGGTGCGCTGCCGCTGTCGTTCGCGCAGGAGCGGCTCTGGTTCCTGGACCGGCTGGAGCCGGGGAGCACCACCTACAACATCCCCGTGGCATGGCGCCTGGGCGGTGCGCTGGACCAGCCGGCGCTGGAACGCGCGCTGGGCGAGATCGTCCGGCGTCACGAGTCGCTGCGGACCACCTTCACGGAGGTGGATGGCTCGCCGGTGCAGGTGGTGGCGCCCTTCGGCGGGTTCGCCCTGCCGGTGGAAGACCTGTCGGGATTGAGCGAGGCGGATCGCGACGCGGTGGTCAGACTGCGCGCCGGCGAGGAAGTCGGGTGGGCGTTCGACCTCTCGGCGGGACCGCTCTTCCGCGCGGCGCTGCTGCGGCTGGGCGAGGAAGAGCACGTGCTGCTGATCACGATGCACCACGTCGTGAGCGACGGGTGGAGCATGGGGGTTCTCTACCGCGAGCTGTCGGCACTGTACGCGGTGTACCGCGACGGCGGGGAGTCGCCGCTCGCGGAGCTGGCGGTGCAGTACGCCGACTACGCGGTGTGGCAGCGCGAGCAGCTGGAGGGCGACGTGCTGGATCGGCAGCTCTCGTACTGGCGGGAGCGACTGTCGGGAGCGCCGGAGCTGCTGGAGCTGCCGACGGACCATCCTCGCCCGCCGGTGCAGACGTACCGGGGCGCGTCGGTTCCGGTGGAGCTCTCCCTCGGGCTGCTGGAGCGGTTGCAGGCGCTGGGGCGTAGCGAGGGCGCGACGCTGTACATGACGGTGCTGGGCGCCTTCCAGGTGCTGATGTCGAAGTACAGCGGGAGCGAGGACCTCGTCGTGGGGAGCCCGATCGCGGGGCGGACGAGGAAGGAGGTCGAGGAGCTGATCGGCTTCTTCGTCAACACGCTGGTGCTGCGCACCGACCTCTCCGGAGACCCGGGCTTCCGCGAGGTGCTGCGGCGGGTGCGGGAGGTGACGCTGGGCGCGTACGAGCACCAGGAGGTGCCCTTCGAGAAGCTGGTGGCCGAACTGCAGCCGGAGCGCAGCTTGAGCCACTCGCCCCTGTTCCAGGTGATGTTCACGCTGCAGAACGCCGGGGGTGGGGGAGGCGCTCTTCCTGGGCTGAGCGTGAGCCGAATCGGAGCGGCCATGGAGATCGCCAAGTTCGATCTCTCCCTGGCGGTCGGGGCGAGCGCTCGCGGGCTGTCTGGCGAGCTGAACTACAACTCCGACCTCTTCGAGTCGGGGACCATCGAGCGCATGGCCCGGCACCTGGAGCGGGTGCTGGAGCAGGTCGCGGCGGACGCGGACGTGCGGATTTCGCGGCTGGAGCTGCTGGGCGGGGCGGAGCGCACGCTCGTGCTGGAGGAGTGGAACCGGGCCGATGCGGAGTATCCGGCGGACCGGTGCATCCACGAGCTGTTCGAGGCGCAGGCGGCGCGCACGCCGGGGGCGGTGGCCGCGCGCTTCGAGGACGAGTCGCTCACCTACGGCGAGCTGAACGCCGGCGCCAACCAGCTCGCCCACTACCTTCGGCGGCGTGGGGTAGGGCCGGAGGTGCGGGTGGGGATCTGCCTGGAGCGGAGCCTGGAGATGGTGGTCGGCATCCTGGCGGTGCTGAAGGCCGGCGGAGCGTACGTGCCCCTGGACCCCGGCTACCCGGCCGAGCGGCTGGCGTTCATCCTGGCCGACTCCGCCACCCCGGTGCTGCTCACGCGCGAGACGCTGCGCGGCGCGCTCCCGGCGCGGGAGGGCGTGGAGGTGGTGAGCCTGGACGGCGCGGCGGAGGAGATCGCGGCCGAGAGCGCACAGAACCCGCGGAGCGGCGCGGAGCCGGATTCGCTGGCGTACGTCATCTACACCTCCGGCTCCACCGGCGCGCCCAAGGGAGCGCAGATCGAGCACCGCAACGTCGCGCGGCTCTTCGCGGCCACCGAGGCCTGGTTCGGCTTCGGCCCGGACGACGTGTGGACGCTCTTCCACTCGTACGCCTTCGACTTCTCGGTCTGGGAGCTGTGGGGCGCGCTCCTGTACGGCGGCCGCGTGGTGGTGGTGCCGCACCTGGTCAGCCGCGACCCCGAGGCCTTCCACGCGCTGGTCCGGCGCGAGGGCGTCACCGTGCTCAGCCAGACCCCCTCGGCGTTCCGGCAGTTCATCCGCGTCGACGGCGAGCGGGGCGGCGAGCTGGCGCTGCGCGTGGTGGTCTTCGGCGGTGAGGCGCTGGAGCCGGCCTCCCTGCGCGAGTGGGTGGAGCGCCGCGGCGCCGAGACGCCGCGGCTGGTGAACATGTACGGGATCACCGAGACCACCGTGCACGTGACCTACCGGCCACTGAGCCGCGAGGACGTCTTCGGCGGATCGGGGAGTCCCATCGGCCGGGCGATCCCCGACCTGCGGCTGTACGTGCTCGACCCGGCGCGGCGGCCGGTGCCGATCGGGGTTCCGGGCGAGCTATACGTGGGCGGCGCGGGGGTGGCGCGCGGGTACCTGAACCGCCCGGAGCTGACCGCGGAGCGCTTCGTGGACGACCCGTTCGCCCCCGGCCGGCTCTATCGCACCGGCGACCGGGTGCGGTGGATGGCGGACGGGACGCTGGAGTACCTGGGCCGCCTGGACGAGCAGGTGAAGATCCGCGGGTTCCGGATCGAGCTGGGCGAGATCGAGGTGCGGCTGGCCGAGCACCCGGAGGTGCGTGAGGCCGTCGTCCTGGCGCGGGAGGACGCGCCGGGGGACAGGCGGCTGGTGGCGTACGTGGTGGGCGCCGTGGAGGCGGACGCGCTGCGGGCCCACATGCGCCAGAGCCTGCCGGAGTACATGGTACCGAGCGCGTTCGTGGTGCTGGACGCGCTGCCGCTGACCGCGAACGGAAAGGTGGACCGCAAGGCATTGCCGGCGCCGGATCTCGCGTCGGCGGAGGAATGGTACGTGGCGCCGCGCACCCCCGTGGAGGAGGTGCTGGCGGGGATCTGGGCCGAGGTGCTGCGCCTGGAGCGCGTGGGCGTGGAGGAACGCTTCTTCGACCTGGGTGGGCACTCGCTCCTGGCCACGCGGGTGGTGTCGCGGATCCGGGCCGTGTTCGCCGTCGAACTGCCTCTGCGGGCGCTCTTCGAGGGGCCCACGGTGGCGGAGCTGGCCGGGCGCGTGGAGGAGATGCGCCGCGCGGAGCTGCCGGTGCTGCCTCCGGTGGTGCCGGTGGAGCGCACGGGGGCGCTGCCGCTGTCGTTCGCGCAGGAGCGGCTCTGGTTCATCGACCGGCTGGAGCCGGGAAGCGCCGTCTACAACATCCCCGTGGCATGGCGCCTGGAGGGTGCGCTGGACGGGGCGGCGCTGGAGCGCGCGCTGGGTGAGATCGTCCGCAGGCACGAGGCGCTGCGCACCAGCTTCGCCGAGGTGGGCGGCTCGCCGGTGCAGGTGATCGCGCCCTTCGGCGGGTTCGCGCTGCCGGTGGAGGACCTGTCGGGGCTCGGCGAGGCGGATCGCGAGGCGGCGGTCGGGCGGCGCGCCGGGGAGGAGGCGGCACGGCCGTTCGACCTCGCTGCCGGGCCGCTCTTCCGCGCGGCGCTGCTGCGGCTGGGCGCCGAGGATCACGTGCTGCTGCTCTCCATGCACCACATCGTCAGCGACGGGTGGAGCATGGGGGTGCTCGGCCGCGAGCTGGCGGCGCTGTACGCGGCGTACCGCGAGGGGCGGGAGTCTCCGTTGCCGGAGCTGGGGGTGCAGTACGCGGACTACGCCGCCTGGCAGCGCGAGCAGCTGGCGGGCGAGGCCCTGGATCGGCAGCTGGCGTACTGGAAGGAGCGGCTGGCGGGCGCGCCGGAGCTGCTGGAACTGCCGACGGACCATCCCCGTCCGGCGGTGCAGACGCACCGGGGCGCGACGGCTTCGGTAACACTCTCCCCGGAGCTGCTGGAGCGGTTGCAGGCGCTGGGACGGAGCGAGGGCGCCACGCTGTACATGACGCTGCTGGCGGGGTTCCAGGTGCTGCTGGGCAAGTACGCCGGCAGCGACGACGTGGTGGTGGGGAGCCCGATCGCCGGACGCGCGCGCGGGGAGGTGGAGGAGCTGATCGGCTTCTTCGTCAACACCCTGGTGCTGCGGACCGACCTCTCGGGAGCCCCGAGCTTCCGTGAGCTGCTGGCGCGGGTGCGGG
>Ga0207706_10000272_pt1 | contig 56285 bp, 59 predicted proteins | sample KBSC53metaG_FD_184318 | JGI IMG/M metagenome (GOLD analysis project Ga0207706, IMG submission 184318) | Corn rhizosphere microbial communities from Kellogg Biological Station, Michigan, USA - KBS C5-3 metaG (SPAdes) (version 2) | ecosystem: Host-associated > Plants > Roots > Rhizosphere > Soil ... | reverse complement strand
ACCGAGGAGGCCCGGCGCGCCACCCAGATCAGCGTGGTCGCCGAAGTCGCGACCGCCTACCTGGTTCTGGCGGCCGACCAGGAGCGTCTGAAGCTGGCACACGACACGCTTGCAAGCCAGCGCGACTCGTACCGCCTGACCTTGCGAAGCTACGAGCTCGGCGCCAGCTCCGGCCTGGAACGCGCCCAGGCGCAGACCACGGTCGACGCCGCCCGCGCGGATGTCGCGGGCTTCAGCGCGCAGGTGGCCCAGGATCTGAACGCGCTGACCTTGATCGTCGGTGCGCCGATCCCCGACGAGCTGCTGCCTCAGGGCACGCCCGATCTGCTGACCGTCTTCACGGACTTGCCTGCAGGCGTGCCGTCGCAGGTGCTGCAGCAACGGCCCGACGTGTTGCAGGCTGAGCGCACGCTGCAGGCCGCGCAGGCCGACATCGGCGCGGCGCGGGCGGCCTTCTTCCCCAGCATCTCGCTGACCGGCAGCTTCGGCAAGGCGAGCGCCGATCTCGGGTCGCTGTTCGGTTCGAACGCCTTGACCTGGAGCTTCCTGCCGACGATCAGCCTGCCGATCTTCGATGCCGGCCTGCGGCGCGCCAACCTGGAGGTGAGCGAGGCCATGCGCGACATCGCCGTGGCCGGCTACGAGAAGGCGATCCAGACGGCTTTCCGGGAAGTTGCCGATGCGCTGGCCGCGCGAAGCACCCTGAACGACCAGCTCGAGGCGCGACAGTCGCTGGTCGATGCGACCGTGCTCAGCCAGCGACTGTCGAACGCACTTTACCGCAACGGCGTCAGCAGCTATCTCGAGCTGCTCGATGCCCAGCGCTCGCTCTACAGCGCGCAGCAAGGCCTCATCAGCGTGCGTCTCGCCCTGCTGAGCAACCGGGTCACGGTCTACAGGGTGCTGGGTGGCGGCTGGCGCGACGCAGCACTCGCAGGCGAGCGGGTTCCGGGATCCAGCCCGTCGTCGCTCCCTGCACGTTGACCCGGCTCGATAGCGGCGGAGCGCGCCAAGTGGAGTCGTCTTCGCGCTAACCTATTGGCCCTGGATGAAGTGCATGATGTGATCGATCAACATGGCATCCATTGCGCAACATTGCAATTGCAAGCACTCCGGCGGCCAATTGATTCGTGTCAGATCGGCCGTCGACGCCGCCGAGGGCTTCGCGCGATCGTCTTTCCAATCCCGCCGTTCTTGACAGTCTCCCCGTTGAAGTGCATACCGTGCGCACTTCGAAATCCGATCGAGGAGGTGAATTCATGATCACGGCATCGACCGGGCGCGTTGCCGCAGCCGCTTCGCTCGTTCTTCTCCTGGTGCTTTCGCCGGCTCGCGCGGCCGATCCTCCCGGCGTCCTGTGGGAGACGAGCTCGCAGATGGCGATGGCGGGAATGCCGACGCAGATGCCGACGCAGACGCAGAAGGTTTGCTCGGCGAAGAGCTGGACCAAGCCTCCGCCGGGCGGCGACAAATCCTGCGTTGCTTCGGACTACAAGTTGGTCGGCAACAAGGCGACGTGGACGATGAAATGCACCGGGCAAATGCCGATGCAGGGCACGGGGGAGATGACCTTCGAAGGCTCCGACTCGTACACGGGCGCGATCAAGGCCACGGCCCAGGGCATGAACATGACGATCAAGCTGTCCGGCAAGAAGGTCGGCACCTGCGACAACCCACAGTAGCCGACCGCGCCGCACCTGGGCCAAGTTCGTCGGTTGCACAGCGCTCTTGAAGCACCTTGGTCCAATGGGCGCGGTTCGGCCACGCGACCAAACTTCGACCACTCGAAAGTGGAGCCAGTCCATGCGCATCTCGACCGTCCGACGCGCCCTGTCCGCCCTCATCGTGCCGCTGCTGTTGCTGCAGCCGGTGCCCGCCACGTCGGCCTCGTCGTCGTCCAAGGCGCTCGACGAGGCGATGAGCCAGGGCGGCCTGAAGAAGGTCAGCGTCAAGGGCATCGAGCTCGCCTACGCGAAGCCGGGCGCGTCGCTCGCGAACTACAAGCGCGTCAGGATCGATCCGGTCGAGGTCTCGTTCGACAAGTCGTGGGACCCGACGCGGACGGGCTCGAACATCAAGGTGAGCGCGGCCGAGCGGCAGAAGATCCTCGACGGCATGGCCAAGCTGGTGCAGGAGGAATTCGCGCGCGAGCTGCAGGCCAACAAGGGCTACGCCGTGACCGAGGAATCGGGCGACGACGTCCTGCGCGTCAAGATCAACATCGCCAACCTCTACGTGTCGGCGCCGAGCGGCAGCAGCATGGGCCGGTCGCGAACGTATGTCGTGTCGGCCGGCGCGATGACGCTGGTGGCCGAGCTTGCCGATTCGAAGAACGGCGACGTGCTCGCGCGCTTGGTCGATCGTCGCGAGGCACGCAGCACGGGCCGTGTCTCGCTGAGCGACAGCGTCTCCAACCAGGGCGAAGCACGCTCGATCGCTGCCAGCTGGGCGCACATCCTGCGCAAGGCGCTCGACAAGGCCCACGGCATCTAGGCCGTCAGCCGTCCTCCGCACCGCTCCGGGCGACGACGACGCAGCCTTCGACCGGCAACCCGCTCTCCATGCGCAGCGTTTCGTTGCGCAGCACTTGCAACGAGAAGCCGGCGTCGGCGAGCGCTTCGCCGACGTACGACGCCCGGTGCGCGTAGCGGCCGCTGGCGCCGAGCGCGTGCGGTTGCTTGTCGGCGTCGCCGAGGGCCTCGACGGTGAAGACGAACCAGCCGCCCGGACGAAGGCTCCGGCGCGCGGCCGCCAACACCCGGTCGAGCTTGCCGAAATAGCACAGCGTGTCGGCGCAGACGATCACGTCGAACGCGCGCGGCTGGGTGTCGAGGTAGTAGACGAGCTCGGCGCGGTGCAGCACGTCGTAGACGCCGCGCGCGCGGGCGTGGCGCAGCATGCCGACCGAGAGGTCGCAGCCCGCGAGCGTGCGCGCCCACGGCCGCACGAGCGGACCGCACAGGCCGGTGCCGCAGCCGGCGTCGACGATCGCGAGCCCGCCCGACGGCGCGCCCGCTGCGGCGGCGAGCGCGTCGGCGACGAGCGCCGGCGCGCGGTAGTGCAACGATTCCAGCTTGGCGTCGAACGACGACGCGAACGCGTCGAAGACCTTCGCGACGTAGGCGTCGCTCGCGCGCTCGGGCGCGGCCTCGCCGCCAAGGCACGCCGCCAGGAGGTGCTGCACGACCGGGTTGTCGGGCTCCTCGGCGAGCCATTCGCGGTAGAGCGTCGCCGCCTGCTCGCGCTCGCCGAGGCGGACCAGCGCGCGGATCACCTGGTCGCGCGCCAGCAGGTGCCGCGGCCACAGCATGATCGCGCGGCTGCTCGCGACCAGGCCCTCGTGGACGCGGCCTTGCCGGATCAGCGTGATCGAAAGGTTGTACCAGGCCTCGGCGAAGTCCTCGCGCGCCGCGATCGCGCGGCGGCATGCGGCCTCGGAGTCGGCGAGCCGCGACTGCGCGCGGTAGACGACACCGAGGTTGCCGAGCGCATCGACCGCGGCGGGCTGGGCCGGCGCGAACGCGACGCACTCCTCGTACGCCTCGACGGCGGCGTCGATCCGGCCGGCAGAGAGGAGCACGTTGCCGAGGTTGTTCCAGGCGGCAGCGTTGCCCGGTGCGACGTCGAGCGACGCGCGGATCAGCAGGACGGCGTCGTCGCTGCGACCCTGCTTGTGGCGCAGCACGCCGAGGAAGTGGAGCGCGTCGGCGTGATCCGGACTGCCCTCGAGGAGCTGGGCGAGCGTCGCCTCGGCTTCGTCGAGGCGATCGTCCTGGAGGTGCGCGATCGCGCGCGCGAGCAGCGGTGCTTGCTCGACTTGGGCGACCATGCGATGCGGCGAGAACGCGGTGCTTCCTGCGTCGGACTCTACAGCGCCCTGCGCAACAGTGCGATCGCGTCGACGACGAACGCCAGCCATGCGATGGTGAAGAGGACCGTGCGCGCGCGGAAACGCCCGAAGCCGCTGACGTGGACGATGGCGTGCGCGAGCCGCGCCCAGAAAAAGACCGCGGCGCACGCCACGGTCAGCGCGGTGTGCACGCCGAGCAGGTGGGCGGTGAGCACGACCGCGGCGAACGGCGCGAAGCTCTCGACCGCGTTGTGGTGAGCGCGGTTGGCGCGGTTCACCCAGTCGGGCAAGGGATCGGTCGGCGCGACCCGGTAGGTCTCCGGCGTCAACGGCCCGCGCGTGCGGACGTAGCCGATCACGACCGGAATCCAGAGCGATCCGGTCAGAAGCGCAACGAGAAGCAGATAGGTCAGCTCGGTCGTCATGGCGTGGGCTCCCGTTCGGCCTCGAAGCGGGCCTCGGTCATCACGTAGGGCGCGTAGCGAAAGTCGCGGATCGCGGCGACGCGACCGTCGCGCCACTCGATCGCGACGACGTACGAAGGCGATTCGGCCGTGTCGTCGGTCCAGACCGCCATCGCTTCGCGGCCGTCGAACCAGCCCGGCGCGACGCTCCAGCGCGGCGTGCGCGCATAGTTCGAGAAGTAGCTGCCGACCGCGCGGCGGCCGGCGGCCTTGCGCTGCGAGACGAGATCGAGGCGGACGTCGTCGGCGAGCAGCGCGCGGACGCCGTCCCAGTCGTGCGCGCCGAAGAGCTGCACGTAGCGCAGGAGTTCGGCCGAGATGGCGTTCCGTTGTCCGGCGCCGGATGCCCCTGCGCCGGCGGCGCGCAACGCGACGCGGCCGCGGTGCAACGCCGCCTTGACGGCAGCGACGCTCAGCGAAAGCTCTTCGGCGATGTCTTCGAGCGAATGGTCGAGCACGTCCTTCAGGATCACGCACGCGCGCTGCGCCGGCGCGAGGGCAAGAAAGCTCGACAGCGCGGCCTGCACCGCTTGCCGCCGCGCGGTCGCCTGCTCGGGCTCGAGCGCCGCGTCGGCGGCGACGTCGTCCGCCGCCTCGAGCGGCTCGGTCGCGCGCAACGACTCGCGCCGCCAGCGATCGATCGCGCGGTGGTGCGCGATCCGGAACAGCCACGGCCGAAGCGGCGGCAGCTCGGTCATGTGCGAGAGCTCGAAGCAGGCGCGCGCGAGCGTGTCCTGGACGACATCCTCGCCGTCGGCGACCGAGCCGGTCATGCGCGCGCAGTAGCGCAGCAGCTCGGGGCGGACGTCGGCGACGAGCGAGAGGAAGCGTCGGCGGCCCTCGTCGAGCACGCCGAGCAGGTCTGCGTCGCCGGCTGCACTGTCCTCAGGCGTCGAACCAGCCATACGATCCGATCTCGGTCAGCTCGCTGCGCTCGGGCAGCACGGCGCAGCGGTCCTTGACGCCTGCCGCGAATGCCTGGAACGCAGGCAGCGAGGTCAGCGCGTTGCCGGACTCGCCGGCCTCGTGCGAGACGAGGTGCAGGAAGCTTACGCCGTCGGGGAGGCGAAAGGTCGCGTAGCGCAGGCCTGGCGGCCGTGCCGCGCGAAGCGCTTCGTAGACGGCCGCGGCGAGCCGCTCGTTTTCCGCCGCGCATTCGGGCTTCACCGTGTAGCGGACCATGTGCTTCATCGTCGTTCTCCGGCGCTGCGCTGGCAGCGCTCCTGGTGAAGACGCTCGAGGTCAGCGAAAGGATGCGGTCGCCGCGCGCCGCGCCTGCACCGCGCCGGCGAGGCGACGCAGCACCGGCTCGGTCTGCGACCAGCCCAAGCACGGGTCCGTGATCGAGACGCCGCGGCGCAGCGCCACCCCGGGCCGCAGGTCCTGCCGCCCTTCCTCGAGATGGCTCTCGATCATCACGCCGACGATGCGGCGATCGCCCGCGGCGATGCGCGCAGCGAGGCTGTCGGCGATCTCGATCTGCCGCAGGTGCTGTTTGCCGGCGTTGGCGTGCGAGCAGTCGACCATCACGCGCTCCGGCAGGCCGGCGCGGGCGAGCGACGCGCACGCCTCGTCGACGCCGCGCTCATCGTGGTTGGGCACCTTGCCGCCGCGCAGGATGACGTGGGTGTCGTCGTTGCCTCGGGTCTCGAAGATCGCCGCCTGGCCCATCTTCGTCATGCCCATGAAGGCGTGGCTCGCGCGCGCAGCGACGCACGCGTCGGTCGCGACCTGGACGGTGCCGTCGGTGCCGTTCTTGAAGCCGACCGGGCACGACAGCCCCGACGCGAGCTGGCGGTGCGTCTGGCTCTCGGTGGTGCGCGCGCCGATCGCCGCCCAGACGACGAGGTCGGCGATGTACTGCGGCGACAGCAGGTCGAGGAACTCGGTGCCCGGCGGCACGCCGCGCCCGGCGACGTCGAGCAGCAGCCGGCGCGCGCGGCGCAGGCCCTCGTTGATGCGGAACGATCCGTCGAGCAGCGGGTCGTTGATGTAGCCCTTCCAGCCGACCGTCGTGCGCGGCTTCTCGAAGTAGATCCGCATGACGATCGCGAGCTCGCCGCGGAGCTCGGCGGCGAGCTCGGCGAGGCGGCCGGCGTAGTCGAGCGCCTCGTCGTGGTCGTGGATCGAGCACGGGCCGACGACGACGATCGCGCGGTCATCGCGGCCGCGCAGGATCGCCGCGATCTCGGCGCGCGCGCGTTCGACGAGCGCCTGCACGCCCGGAGGAACCGGCAGGTCGTCGAGCAGCAGCGCCGGCGAGATCAGCGGCCGGACGGCGGCGATGCGGACGTCGTCGATGCGCGTCGTGTCCTGCGTGCTGTCGCGCACGCCCACCTCGTGGTCGTGCGCGGGATCGTCGATGGGCTGCATCGGACCGATTGTCGCGCCCGATGCCGGCGCTCAGGCCGGCGCTTGCAGCGGCACGACGACCTCGACCGTCGTGCCGTCTTCGGCCGACGAGCGCGCGGCAACGTCGCCGCCGTGCCGGCGCGCGATCTCGCGAACGATGAAGAGGCCGAGGCCGAGGCCCTCGCCGCCAGCCTTGCCGCGCGTCATCGGCTCGAACAGCATCGGCAGCTGCGCGGCGGGAATCGGCGCTCCGGCGTTGTGGACCGAGAGGGTCAGCGCGCGCTCGTCGATCGCCGAGATCACGGTGACCGCTCCCTCGGGACTGCCGTGGGTCATCGCGTTCCGCACGAGATTGCCGAGGAGCTGGGCGAGGCGGTGCGCATCGACGAACGCGCGCCCCGAGCCCGACGTCCGCAGCACCAGGGTGCGGCCGGGGTACGCGAGGCGCAGATCGTCGACCGCCTGGCCGAAGATGGCGTGTGGATCGATCTCGGCGCGCTCGACACGCAGCCCGCGGCCGAGGCGCGCCTGCGTGAAGTCGAGCAGGTCGGCGATCATCCGCGTGCCGTGCGAGGTCGCGCGCAGGATCGCCTCGACGCGGTTGCGCTGCTTGGGCGGCAGGTCGTGCGCCTTGAGGACGCTCGCGCTCAGCTGGATCGTCGACAGGGGGTTGCGCAGGTCGTGGCTGACGATGCCGATCATCTGTTCGGCGAAGAGCGCGCGCTCCTCCGCGGCGCGCCGCTGCACGTCGAGCTCGGTCTGCACCTCGACGAGTGCGCGCTGCGTCTCCAGGCTCCGGGTGTGCAGCTCCTCGGCGCGCCGGCTCGCTTCCATCAGCTCGCGTTCGTAGCGATGCCGGTCCTCGGCGCTGAACGCGGCGATCTCGTGGCGAACGGTGCCGTCGACCGCGCGCGCGACCGCGTTGAGGATCATCGGCTTGACCTCGCCGTCGGCACGGACGAGATCGAGCTGCATCTCGGTGACCCAGCCCTGCTTGTCGAGCAGCAGCGCCCAATGGGTCTGATGGAGCACCCCGCCGCCGACCGTCAGCAGCTCCTGGAGCTTGCGGCGGCCGACGAGCTCGTCACGACCGAACCCGGTCCAGCGGCAGAACGTCTCGTTGACGACGCGGATCGTGCCGTCGGCGTCGGTGACGAGCAGTCCGCACGCGGCGTGGTCGTAGAGCTCGCGAACATCCATGGCAGCGGCGCGAACGGCGATTGTGCGGTCGGCGTCGTGGCGACACGGCAATCTGGGAATTCTTCCGGCGCCGTCGCGTCGGAAGGAGCGCCGATGGCCCTCTCGATTGCGAACGCGCCGGCGCCCGGCAGGCGCCGCTTCATCGCCGCGCCGCTGGCGGCGCTCGCGCTGCCGCCGTTCGCGGTGGGCTTCGCCGCTGCGGCCGACGAGCTGACGATCCGGTACCTCGGCTGGGCCGGCGTCGAGCTGCGCTACGGCGCCAATGCCGTCTTCATCGACCCGCAGCTCGTCTTTCGCGATCAACCGGCACGCGGGGTCGCGACGGCAGCGATCGAGTCGCCGGTGACGACTCGGCCAGGCGGTGCGCGTGCTGCGCGCCGGCGACAGCTCAAGCTCGCCGCGATCGCGTGAGCCGACGGCGGGCGCGACTCAGCGCTGCGACACGTCGATCCACTCCGCGCCGGCGAGCGCGGCGAGCCGCTCGGGAGCGATGCGCAGCGCCGCGTGCGTGTCGCCGGCCGCGGGGACGACGACGTCGAACGCACGCAACGACACGTCGGCGTAGATCTTGAGCGGGCGCGCGAGGCCGAACGGACAGACGCCGCCGACCGGATGCCCGGTCGCTGCCTCGACCTCGACCGCGTCGAGCATCTTCGCCTTGGCGGCGAAGCGGTCCTTGAACTTGCGGTTGTCGAGCCTCGCCACGCCGCCCATCACGATCAGGATCGGCTCGCCGTGCAGGCGCAGCGACAGCGTCTTCGCGATCTGCGCCGGCTCGACGCTATGCGCGGCGGCGGCGAGCGCGACGGTCGCAGTGCTCGTCGTCGTTTGCACGATCTCGATGTCGGGGGCGTGCTCGGCGAGAAAGGCGCGGACGGTTTGCAGGCTCATCGGGCGATTGTCACCGCGCCGACGTCGCCGCCGACGCAGACGCTTCGAGCTCGATCCACACCGGCGCGTGGTCGCTCGGCTTCTCGCGCCCGCGCTGCTCGCGATCGACTCCGGTCGCGACCAGGCGCTTCGCGAGCGCAGGCGTCAGCAGCAGGAAGTCCATGCGAAAGCCGGCGTTGCGACGGAACGCGTCGGCGTTGACCCAGAAGGTGTAGATCCGCTCGTGCGGATGGAGGCGTCGCGTCGCGTCGACCCAGCCCTGCGCGAGCAGGCGCTCCCAGAGCGATCGGGTCTCGGGCTGCAGCACGGCATCGAACCGCCACAGCCACCGGTTGTAGATGTCGGCATCGGTCGGCACGACGTTGAAGTCGCCGGCGAGGACGGCGTCGATGCCGGAGTCGATCAGGGTCTGCGCGTGGCCGATCAGCCGCTCGAACCAGGCGAGCTTGTAGTCGAACTTCGGTCCCGGCTGCGGGTTGCCGTTCGGCAGGTAGACCGACGCGATGCGCATCCCGGCGACATCGGCCTCGAGGTAGCGCGCCTGGCCGTCGGCATCGTCGCCGGGAACGCCGCGGCGCACCTCGCGCGGCGCGCCGATGCGCGACAGCACGGCGACGCCGTGGTGCGTGCGCTGGCCGTGCCAGATTGCGCGGTAGCCGGCGGCCTCGATCGCAAGCGCCGGAAACGTCGCGTCGCCGGTCTTGATCTCCTGCAGGCAGGCGACGTCGGGCGCGGTCTCGTCGAGCCATTCGACGAGGCGCGGCAGCCGGCCCTTGACGCCGTTGACGTTGAAGCTCGCGATTCTCATCGGGGCGTCGAATGCTGCCGTCCGTCGCCAATCGGCCGGGCGTACCCACTATGTCGCGCTGGCCGATGTCGACGCGCACGAGCCGTCGAGCGAGCGCCGATAGACTCGCGCCACGGTCGCTGTCGCCCGGCGATCCACCTCCGCATGCGCCCATGACCGCTTTGCCGCTGCCGCAGGACCGAAACCGAAGGGCGTCGCCGCGCGTGGCGATCCGACGGCCGGCGACGGTGACGATCGGCGACGTCCGCAAGGACGTTCAGACCTGGGACATCGCTCGCGAGGGCATGTGCCTCATCGCGTCGCGACCGATTACGCCAGGCACGCGCTGCAGGATCGCCTTCGAGCTGCCGGTCGGCGGCGCGCTCGTCGCGATCGACGCGACGGCGAAGATCGTCTACTCGTCCTACTCGGCGGCAGGCGAATTCAGGATCGGCGCGGTGTTTCTCGGCCTCGACGACGCGGCCGCGACGGCGATCGGCACGTTCACGGCGAGCTCCTGATCCGCGGCGCCGACTTCGCGCGGCGCCGCCATCCAGAGCATCCACGCGGTGCCCGTGAACAGCGCGACGCCGATGAACGCGAAGCCGAGCAGGACAACGCCGGCCTCCCAGGGATGGCTGAACGCCGCGAACCCGCCCGCCGCGGCGAACGCCGTCGCTGCCGCGATCACCCGCCCGCGCGCAGTCGCGAACTCGCCGAGCGCAAGCGAATAGCTGGCGAGAAAGACGAGCGCGAGAAAGAGCTGCTCCGAGCCCATCGTCCGCAATACCTGCACCACATCGCGCATCGCCTTCTCCCGACATCGGCAGGATGCGATGCCGACGAACGGTGCGCAATCCTCCAGTCGAGCGCTTGCCAAGGCGCGTGGTTCGCGTCACGCTAGCGGGTTGCAGGGTCGCCACATCGATGCGACGTGCTAAGCACCACCGGCGCGCACGCGCGTGGTGCATTTTTTCGGCGCCCGGGCGTCACCGGATCTTCGCCGCCTCGCTCTCCATCTGGGCGACGAGCCGGTCCATCTGGTCGATCACCGCCTGGATCGTGGCGCGCTGCGTCAGATCGACGCCGGCCTTCTTCAGCTGCGCCATCGGATGGTCGTTGCCGCCGCTCTTCAGCAGCGTCAGATAGCGGTCGGTCGCGGCCTTGCGCGACTCGAGCGAGCCGGTCGTCATCGCGTCGTAGAGCTGCGCCGAAGACGCGAAGCACGTCGCGTACTGGTAGACGTAGTAGGGCGTGTTGAAGAAGTGCGGAATGCGCGCCCAGGTCCACTTGTAGAAGTCGTCAGGAGCAAGCGAATCGCCGTAGTACTCCTTGAGCAGGCCCGCGTAGAGGCTGTTGAGGACGTCGGTCGTCAGCGGCTCGCCCTTTTCGACGAGGCGGTGCGCGCGCAGCTCGAAGTCGGCGAACAGGACCTGCGTATAGAACGTGCCGAAGATCGAGTCGACGGCGTGCTGCAGGAGGAGGAAGCGCTCCTTCGGGTCGCTCGTCCGCTTGAGCAACTCGTCGAGCAGGAACCGCTCGTTGGTGGTCGACGCGACCTCGGCGACGAAGATAGTGTAGTCGGCGGTGACGAAGGGTTGGCTCTCGTACGACAGCACGGTGTGCATCGCGTGCCCGGCCTCGTGCGCGAGCGTGAACGCTGCGTCGAGGGTGTCGTTGTAGTTCATCAGCAGATACGGGCCGACACCGTAGACGCCGGCGTTGTAGGCGCCGCTCCGCTTGCCCTCGTTCTCGTAGACGTCGATCCTGCCGCCGGAGACGAACTTGCGGTACTTGGCGACGTAGTCGGCACCGAGCGGCGCGACCGATGCGAGCGCGAGGTCGCGCGCCTCTTCGTACGGATAGCTCTTGTCGCTCTTGTAGATCGGCAGGAAGCCGTCGTAGAGGTGGTAGCTCGGCAGGCCGAGGAGGCGCTGGCGCAGGCGAAAGTAGCGACGAACCGGCGCGGTGCCGGCGCGCGTCGCGTCGACCAGCGTCTCGACGACCGAGCGCGGGATCGCGTTGCCATCGAGCGCGGCGTCGAGCGTCGTCTCGAAGTTGCGCGCGCGGGCGACGAACCAGTCGCGCTGCAGCGTGCCGTTGTAGATCGCGGCGTAGGTGTGCGCGGTCGCGCCGTACGTGCCGACGTGGAGCGCCGCCGCCTTGCCGCGCTCGCCCTGGTCGCGGGTCTTTTCGAGCAGCGCCGCGTAGTTGCCGGGACTGAGAACGACGTCCGAGCCGTCGCCGAGGCGCAGCGTCGGGTACTTGATGTCGGAGGTGCTGAGCTCCTGGTAGATCGTCCGCGGCGCCTGGTTGAACTGGGTCGCGAACGAGAGCAGCCGCTCCCCCTTGTCGTCGAGGACGTGCGCCTGGCGCCGATACGCGTCGACGATCGGGAAGCGGTACGGCGCCAGCGCCGGCGTCTTCGCGATCCACTCCTTGGTCGTCGCCTCCGGGATCTTCAGCAGCTCGGGCGTGAACCAGGCCGACGCGGTGTCGAACTTCGCGAACAGCGCGGTGACGCGCTGAAAGCGTCCGGCGACCGCCTGATCGCGCGTGTCGACGTCGCGCTGCAGCTGCGGATAGCGGTAGAGCCGGTACTGGAGCTTGCCGATCTCGTCGAAGGACTGGTACGCCTTCAGCAACGCGTCGGGCCCCTGCGCCAGCGTTCCCTGCAGCTTGGCGAACGCGTCCATGCGCGCGTCCATCTCCTTCATGTCCGCTTCCCACGCCGCCCAGTCCGGGTAGATCGCCGAGAAGTCCCAGCGGAACTCGGCCGGGATCTCGACGCGATTGCGCGTCGTCGGCTTGGCGGCGAACGCGGCGGTGGTGACGGCGGCGGCGCAGAGCGCGCCCGTGACGGCGATGGACATCTTCATTGGATTCAGCAGGGGCCAAAAGAGGCGACGCGAGAGACTACCCGATCGAGCGCGGTCCTCATTCGAGCTGAATCTGGCCGTCGAAGCGGACGTCGAGCTTCAGGCCCGCGACTTCGAGGCGCATCGTCGCAGGCAACGTCTCGCTGCCCTTGATCGCGCCGCTCGCGGTCGCGCGCTGGACCGCCTGCTCGATCTCGCGCTGCGAGCTGACGCCGACCATCTTCAAGAACTTGCGAATACTGATGTTGAAGGCCTCTTCGTTCATGTCTTTCTCCTTGCCGCGCCATCGGGGAACGCGGGCGGCGTCGTAGTATCCATTGCCGCGCATGCCCATCGCGTCGACCATGAGTCCTGCCGACCCGCCGCCCGCCATCCCCGAAGGCTTCAAGGAACGCCGCTTCGGCGACGAGGGCTTCATCAACATCAACGGCCCGCTGTACGCGCGCCGCAGCGGATCGGCGCTGCAGCTCGGCTTTCGTGTCGAACGGCGCCACTGCAACCTGATGGGCATCCTCCACGGCGGGATGATGGCGACGTTCTGCGACATGCTGCTGCCGATCTCGGCGCACGTCCTCTCGGGCGAGCTCGGCAATCGCTTCCTGCCGACGATCAATCTGCAGATCGACTATCTCGCCGCGGCGCCGCTCGGCAGCTGGGTCCAGGGCGAGGCGCAGCTCCTGCGCACCACCCGAAGCCTCGTGTTCATGCAAGGCCTGGTCCACGCCGACGAGGTGCCGGCGGCACGGGTCAGCGGCATCTTCAAGATCGGTCCGCAGTTCGACGACACCCTGTCGCTGACGCGCGCTCCCTGAACGCGAGCACGGCGGCGCCGCGCCGCCATCCTCCCGATGAGCGTTGTCGGGCGCGAGCGCAGCGAGTAGCCTCGGCGCTCGCGACGAACATCGTCAGGAGGCCGCCATGCCCATCCGCACCCTGCCAGGAACCGACCTCACGTACGCGCTCGTCGTGTTCGACGAGAACGGCAACGAGCGCGCCGAGCCCGACGGCTCGGAGATGAGCGAGACGGTCGTCAAGCGGCTCACCGATGCGGCGCAGCCGATCACCGACGTCTTCTTCATCGCCCACGGCTGGCAGGGCGACGTGCCGGCGGCGATCGTGCAGTTCGATCGCTGGATCGGCGCAGTGGCGGCGCAGGACGCCGACCGCGCCGCCGCGCGCGACCGCCCCGGCGGCTTCGCGCCGCTGATCGTCGGCCTGCACTGGCCGAGCCTGCCGTTCGGGGACGAGAAGATCCCCGGCGGCGGCGGCGCGCTGCTCTCGGCCGGCGACAGCAGCGCGGGCGCGAGCGAAGACGTCGACACGTGGGCGCAGCGGATCGCCGGCACGCCGCGTGCGCGCGCTGCGATCGGGACGATCCTCGCGGCCGCCGACCGCCCGGGCAGCGCCGGCGCGCCACCGCCCGACCTGGTGGCGGCCTACCAGACGCTGTTCGAGGAATCGGGGCTCGGCGCCGGCGGCAGCGCGGCGCCGCCGGGCGCCGATCAGGAAGGGTTCGATCCGGCGGCGATCATCGCGCAGAGCAAGCCGGCGGCCGGCGCAGCGAAGGGCGGCCCGGGGCTGCTCGGCATCGGCGACACGATCGGCGGGCTGTTCCTCTCGCCGCTTCGCCAGCTCTCGTTCTGGAAGATGAAGGACCGCGCCCGCGCATTCGGCGAAAGCGGCGCGCACGAGCTGCTCGCGCGGCTCGAGATCGTCGCGCCGAAAGCGCGCTTCCATCTCATGGGACACAGCTTCGGCTGCATCGTCGCGTCGGCGACGGTCGCGGGTCCGGCCGGACAGCCCGATCTGCCGCGGCCGGTCGACTCGCTCTTTCTCGTCCAGGGTGCGCTTTCGCTCTGGTCGTACGCGGGCGACATCCCGTACGCGAAAGGCAGCGCCGGCTACTTCCACCGCATCGTCGAGCACGGACTCGTGCGCGGCCCGATCGTGACGACGCGCTCGACGCACGACACCGCGGTCGGCCGCTTCTATCCGCTCGGCGCGCAGATCCGAAGACAGCTCGTTCTCGACGACGCGCTACCGGCGTACGGCGGCATCGGCTCGTTCGGCATCCAGGGCCTCGGCGGGCTCGAGGACATGCCGATGCGACCGGCGACCTTCCGCTACGGCTTCAAGCCTGGCACGATCTACAACCTCGAGGCGAGCGACGTCATCAAGAACGGCAGCGGCGCTTCCGGCGCCCACAGCGACATCGCGCATCCCGAGGTCGCGCACGCGTTCTGGGCGGCGGTGCTGGGAGCGCCGACGCCGCCCGAGGCGACGCGCTCGGCACCGACGCCGCCGACGCGGTCCGCGCCGCAGCCGAGCGCGAAGCCGCCGGGTCCGGGATGGGGAGCGCCGCCGCCGAAGGCGAGCGGCGGGCTGCTCGGCGGCGCTCTCCCATCGATCGACTTGCGCGCAACGTTCGGAACGGTGTCGGGCGGCGCTTCGCCATCGCCATCGCGACCACCGTCGCCGTCGCGCGGCCAGCGTGCGATGCCACCCGCCGGCCGCAGCGCCCCCGACCCTCCGGTCGCGTCGGCGGCAGCCGGCGCGCCGCCGTCGCGCTGGGTCAATGTCGCGCTCGAAGGCAAGCCGCGCGACGAGATCCTCCGCGTCGCGTCGTCGTACCGGCTGACGGTCGATGTCGACGTCGCGCAGCACGTCGAAGCGATCGCGACTGCGGGCTTCGCCGAGCAGTCGCTCTTTCCCGAGGGGACCGACGAGGTCGCGATCACCGTCCAGCTCGACAGCACCGACTTCAAGGTCGAAGAGCCGCAACCGACGCTGCACGTTCCGCGCTCGGGTGCGTCGCCCGACAAGGCGAGTTTCAAGATCACGCCGCTCCACGACGGCGCGTCGACGCTCACCGCGACGCTGCACAAGGACGGCAACTTCCTGCAGAACATCGTCGTCACGTTCACGGTCGGCGGCGACCGGCCGGTGCCGGTCGAAACGACGGCGCGCGGGCGGCCGCCATCGGCAGCGGGCGTGCTGCAGCCCCGCGACGTCGGCGTCTCGCTGTCTCCAGCCGCGGGCGGCTACGACTGCATCGTCTGGGGCGAGGTCGCCGCGCGGGCGCGGCTGCCGCTGCAGCCGGCGTACCTCGCCGCCGCGATCGACGCGCTTCGAAGCGAGCTGATGAAGGTCGTCATGCACCAGGACGCGAACGGCGACTACGTGTTCCAGGCCGGGATCGACATCCGCGACAGCGACCGCGATTTCGCCTTGACGACGATGGCGCGTGCCGGCGCGTTGCTGTTCCAGAAGATTTTCTTCGGCCCCGCGGCTGGTCCCGACGCGAAGTCGGTCGGCAACTACCTGCGCGAGGCGGCGAGCGACGGCACGCGTGCGCTCAAGCTCCAGGTCGTCGCCGAGACGGCGCCGATCCCGTGGGGGCTGCTGTACACCGGCGACGCCGCTGCCGGCGCCAAGCTCGATTGGGATCTCTTCATCGGCATGCGCCACGTCGTCGAGGAGATCCCGCTGCAGACGACACTCGCGATCAGCGACAGCGCGATCGCGAGCGAACCGCGGCTGGCGGTCAGCGTCAACGTCAACACGGGAATCGACGCGCAGCTCGGAGTCACCGTCGTCGCCGACCAGCAGACATGGTGGTCGACCGCGGCGACGAAGCGCCAGCGCATCGGCGTCACGGCGCGCGCGACGCGCGCCGAGGTCGTGAGCGCGCTCGCGAACGTAGCGACTGCCGATCAGCTGCTCTACTTCTACTGCCACGCCGAGTCGGCGGGGCTCTCGGATCCCGGCGGCCCGGATGCCTCGGCGCTCGTCCTCAGCGACGCCAAGCTCACCCTCGGCGACCTCGCGCTCGACGCGCCGACGTCGACCGCGCTCGCCGGGAAGCCCCTCGTCTTCATCAACGCATGCGAGTCGGCCGAGCTGTCGCCGGCGTTCTACGACGGCTTCGTCCCCTACTTCATGGCCAAGGGCGCGCGCGGCGTGATCGGCACGCAGTGCAAGACGCCGGCGCTCTTCGCCGCCGAGTGGGCGGAGCGCTTCTTCGATCGCTTCCTCGGCGGCGAAGCGCTCGGCGACGCGTTCCTCGGCCTCAGGCGCGAGTTCCTCGAGCAGCACGGCAACCCGCTCGGCCTGCTCTACGCCGTTCACTGCGACGGTGACACGCGCATCGAGCCCGCGTTCGCTTGAGGCGCGGGTGATGCGGAGCGTCTCCGTGCGACGCGTGCGATTGCTGGTCGCGCGCGCGCTCGCTGCCCTTGCCGTCGCCGTCATGGCGCACGCCGCGGCCTTCGACCTGCAGGCGCATCGCGGCGGCCGGGGCCTCCGACCGGAGAACACGCTGGCCGCGTTCGAGAACGCGATCGCGATCGGGGTCACGACCCTCGAGCTCGACATCGCGATCACCGCCGACGGCGTCCCGGTGATCTCGCACGACCCGTTCGTCAATCCGGCGCTCGCGCGCGACGGCGAAGGCCGCTGGCTCGCCGGCGCCGGGCCGTTGATCCATTCGCTGACGCTCGCCGAGCTGCAGCGCTACGACGTCGGCCGGCTCAATCCGGCCAATGCCTACGCCAAGGGCTTCGCCGAGCAGCAGGCCAGCGACGGCGAGCGCATCCCGACGCTCGCCGCGCTCTTCGCGCGCGTGCGCGAGCTCGGCGCGAACGACATCGAGTTCGACATCGAAACCAAGATCTTCCCCGACCGCCCGGACGACACCGTGCCGCCCGAGGAGTTCGTCGCCAAGCTGCTCGCAGTGATCCGCGCCGCCGGCATGGCCGAGCGCGTGATGATCCAGAGCTTCGACTGGCGAACGCTCGCGATCGTCCAGCGCGTCGAGCCTGGCATGCGCACCGTCTATCTGACGACGCAGGGCCGAGGCGGCGGCAACGTCGCCGACCCGCGCTGGGTCGGCGGGCTCAAGCTCGCCGACTACCCGTCTGTCGCGCACATGGTCAAGGCCGCCGGCGGCCGCACGTGGGCGCCGAACTTCAACAACGTCGACGAAGCCGCGGTGCGCAGCGCCCATGCGCTCGGCCTCGGCGTCATCCCGTGGACCGTCAACGCGACGGTAGACATGCGCAATCTGCTCGGCTGGGGCGTCGACGGCCTCATCACCGACTACCCCGACCGCCTGCGCGACGTCCTGCGCGAACGGGGTCTGACGCTGCCCGCGCCCGTCACTCGTCGTCGCGGACCTTGAACTGACCGACGAGCTGCTGCTGCGTGTTCGGCGGCACCGCCTCGTAGTGCGAGAAGTCGATCGTGTAGCGGCCCTGCCCGCTCGTCAGCGCGTTGAGCCGGCTCTGGTAGCCGAGGAGCTCCGACATCGGCGCCTGGCCGCGCACCGTCATCGTTCCCGGCGCGCCGTTGGCGGTGCCGCTCACCATGCCGCGACGAGATGCGAGGTCGCCGGTGATGTCGCCGAGGGCGTTCGACGGCGCGTTGATCTCGACGTTGACGATCGGTTCGAGAACGATCGGCCGCGCCTCGCGGATCGCCGCCATGAACGCCTTCTTGCCGGCGGTGACGAACGCGATCTCCTTGCTGTCGACGCTGTGGTGCTTGCCGTCGTAGACAACGCAGCGGACGTCGACGACCGGATTGCCCGAGATCGCGCCGGTCGCGAGCACCTCGCGCACGCCCTTCTCGACCGCGGGGATGAACTGGCCCGGAATCGTGCCGCCCTTGACCTGGTCGACGAATTCGAAGCCAGTGCCGCGCGGCAGCGGCTCGATGCGCAGGTAGACCTCGCCGAACTGGCCGGCGCCGCCGCTTTGCTTCTTGTGCCGGTGGTGGCCCTCGGCGGGCGCGGTGATCGTCTCGCGGTACGCGATCCGCGGCGGCCGGGTCTCCACGTCGAAGCGGTAAACGTCGCGCAGCCGCTCGAGGAGGCAGCGCAGATGCAGCTCGCCGAGGCCGTAGACGATCGTCTCGTTGGTGCCGGCGACGTGCTCGAGCTTCAGGCACGGGTCCTCGTCGACGAGCTTGGTCAGGATCTCCCACATCCGCTGCTCGTCGCCGTGGCGCTTCGGGGCGATCGCGAGGCCGTGGACGGGCTTGGGAAACGGCAACGGCGCGAGGTGGATGTGGTCGTCCTCGGCCGCGTCGTGGAGGACGGCGTCGAAGCGGATGTCGTCGACCTTCGCCACCGCGACGATGTCGCCGGGCAACGCGCTCTGCACCTCGACGTGGTCCTTGCCCTGCAGCATGAAGAGGTGGCCGACACGGAACGGCTTCCTGCCGTCGCCGATGTAGAGCTGGCTGTCGCGCGTCACCGTGCCCTGGTGGATGCGGAAGATCCCCATCCTGCCGACGAACGGATCGACCGTGACCTTGAAGACGTGCGCGAGCACGTGCCGCTTCGGGTCGGGCGCGGCCGAGAGCTTCTCCGCGCCCTCACCCTCGCCGCGCAGGAACTCGGGCGGGTTCGCTTCGCCGGGATGCGGCAGCAGCTTGACGATCACCTCGAGCAGCTCGGCGATGCCGGCGCCGCTCTTCGCGGACGCGAAGCAGACCGGGATCAGGTGGCCTTCGCGCAGCGCCTGCTCGAGCGGAACGTGCAGCTCGGACGCGTCGATGTCGCCGTCGTTGAGGTAGCGATCGACGAAGTCGGCGTCGACCTCGACGACCTGCTCGACGAGCGCGCGGTGCGCAGCGTCGACGCTGCCGAAGTCGGAGTGGCCTTCGCGGTTGTGGAAGCAGTCGACGACCTTCGTGCCGCCGGCATCGGGCAGGTTGAGCGGCAAGCACTCCTTGCCGAATGCGGACTGGATCTGCGCGAGCACGTCGGGAAGGTTGACGCCGGGCGCGTCGATGCGATGAACGACGATCAACCGGTCGCGGCCGCGCGCCGCGGCGTGTTCCATCATCCGCATCGCCATCGGCTCGACGCCGGTCTGCGCGTTGACGACGACGACGACGGTCTCGACGGCCTCGAGCGCCGGCAGGCTCTGGCCGAAGAAGTCGGGTGCGCCGGGCGTGTCGATGCAGTGGATCCGCGTGTCGCGGTGCTGCAGATGGAGAACGCTTGCGTTCAGCGAGTGCAGCATGCGACGCTCGAGCGGATCGAAGTCGCTCACGGTCGTGCCGCGCTCGAGCGTGCCGGCGGTGGTGAGCGTTCCGGAAGCGACGAGCAGCGCCTCGGCGAGGCAGGTCTTGCCGGCACCCGACGGGCCGACGAGCGCGATCGTCCGGATCGACTCGATCGCAGCGCTGCTCGCGGCTTGGACTGGACTGGGCATGCGGTTCTCCTAACGATGTGCGGGCAGCGGCGCGCCGGCGTCGAGCGCGCGCAGGAAACGCTCGGCGGCGGCGAGCTGGTCGAGGGCAACGTATTCGTCGGCCTGGTGCGCCTGCGCGATGTGGCCGGGGCCGCAGACGACGGTGGGGATGCCGGCGCGCTGGAACAGGCCGGCCTCGGTGCCGAACGCGACGAGCGTCGTCCGCTCCTCGGCGGCGAGATGGCGCGCGAGGACGACCGCCGGGTCGTCCGCGGCGGCGAGGAACGACGGCATCGCGCAGATCGTCTCGAAGCGGATGCCGGCAGCGGGATCGACCGCGCGCATCGCCGGCTCGAGCGACTCGGCGTAGGCGCGCAGCTCGGCCTGCATGTCGAGCGCGTCGGTGCCTGGGAGGTTGCGGAACTCGTAGTTGAAGCGGCAGTCCTCGGGGACGATGTTGTCGGCGACGCCGCCCTCGATGACGCCGACCGAGCCGGTCGTATACGGGACGTCGAAGCCTTCGTAGCGCGGCGCGCGGTCGCGCCAGTGCTCGGCCATGTCGACGAGCTTGCCGATGACGCGCGCACCGACCTCGATCGCGTTGACCGCGCTCGGCGTCAGCGACGAGTGCGCGGCGTGGCCGCGGACGCAGCAGCGCCAGCGGTAGACGCCCTTGTGGGCGAGCGCCGGGATCATCCCGGTCGGCTCGCCGACGATGCAGACGCGCGGGCACACGCCCTGCGCGCGCAGATCGGCGACGAGGCGCTCGGCGCCGAAGCCGCCGACTTCCTCGTCGTAGCTGATCGCGAGATGGACGGCGAACGGCAGGTCGGCGGCGAGCCACGCCGGCACCTGGGCGACGGCGACACCGATGAAGCCCTTCATGTCGGCGCTGCCGCGGCCGTAGAGGCGACCTTCGCGCACGTCGGCGCCGAGCGGGTCGACCGACCAGTCCTGGTTGTCCCACGGCACCGTGTCGGTGTGCCCCGAAACGACGACGCCGGCAGGTTTGCCGGCGCCGATCGTTGCGAACAGATTCGCCTTGCTCCCGGTGTCGTCGAGCGTCAGACGGCTCGCGACACCGTGGCGCGCGAGCTCGTCGCGCACGAAGTGGATCAACTCGAGGTTGGAGTTGCGGCTGACGGTGTTCATGCGGACGAGCGTTCGCGCCGTCTCCAGGGCAAGCGCCGAAGGGGTCAAAGGCCGGTCCACCGGTGCAATATAGCGACTGCAAGCCCTCCCGACTCTCATGGACATCACCCGTGACGACATCGCCGCCGCCGCCCGGCGGATCGCCGGCGACGTCCGCCGGACGCCGCTGCTGCGCATCGCCGGCCGCGACCTCGGCGTCGCCTGCGCCGAGCTCTGGCTGAAGCTCGAGCACCTCCAGGTCTCGGGCAGCTTCAAGGCGCGCGGCATGTTCAACCGCATGCGGGCCAACGCCGTCCCTGCCGCCGGCGTGGTGATCGCCTCCGGCGGCAACGCCGGCATCGCGGTCGCGCACGCGGCGCGAACGCTCGGCGTGCGCGCCGAGGTCTTCGTTCCCGAGTCGTCGAGCGAAGCGAAGCGCGCGCGGCTCGCCCAGCTCGGTGCCGTCGTCACCGTTCGAGGCGCGAGCTACGCCGACGCGCTCGCCGCGAGCCTCGAGCGGCAGCGCGCGACCGGCGCGCTCCTCATGCACGCGTACGACCAGCGCGAAGTCGTCGAGGGCGCCGGCACGCTCGCCGCCGAGGTCGAGGCCGACGCCGGCGTTGCCGACCGCGCGCTCGTCAGCGTCGGCGGCGGCGGGCTGATCTCGGGCGTCGCCGCCTGGTTCGCCGGCCGCTCGCGCGTCGAAGCGCTCGAGCCGGCCCTCGCGCCGACGCTCTCGGCGGCGCTCGCCGCCGGCCGCCCGGTCGACGTCGACGTTTCCGGTATCGCTGCCGATTCGCTCGGCGCGCGCCGGATCGGCGAGATCGCGTGGGCGATCGCGCAGCGCCACGTCGCGGCGTCGCACCTGCTCGCCGACGACGCGATCCGCGCCGCGCAGCGTGCACTCTGGAGCGAGCTGCGCCTCGCGGTCGAGCCGGCGGCGGCGCTGCCGCTCGCCGCGCTGGCGACGCACACCGTCGACGTGCGCCCCGACGAGAAGATCCTGCTCGTGATCTGCGGCGCGAACGTCGACCCGGCGACGCTCGGCGGATGAGCACTTGCCTCCGCGCCCGCGCACACTGGAGCCCGCCATGGAGATGACCCCGCCGATCCGCGACGACGAACGCTTTCTCGCAAGCACCCACGTCGTGACCAACGTCGGCCGCGAGCTGGTCGACTACAACCTCTACCGCACGGATCGCGCGCTCGTCGAGGCGGTGCGTCGCGAAGGCGCGGGCTGGGCCGACGACGCGCTCGACCGCTTCGGCGCGGCGATCGGGCGCGCCGAATACATCGAGCTCGGCGCGCTCGCCAACCGCAACCCGCCCGAGCTCGACACCCACGACCGCTTCGGCAACCGCGTCGATCTCGTCCGCTTCCATCCGGCCTACCACGCGCTGATGCGGACGTCGATCGAGCACGGGCTGCATTCGTCGCCGTGGACGGACCCGAAGGCGGGCGCGCACGTCGCCCGCGCCGCGCACTTCTATCTGCACACGCAGGTCGAGGCCGGCCACGGCTGCCCGATCACGATGACGTTCGCCTCGGTGCCGTCGCTGCGCACGACGCCACAGGTCGCCAAGGCGTGGGAGCCGAAGGTGACGGCGCGCGTCTATGACCCGCGCAACGTCCCGGATGACGCCAAGGCCGGGCTCACGATCGGCATGGCGATGACCGAGAAGCAGGGCGGCTCGGACGTCCGCGCCAACACGACGCGCGCGTACCCCCTCGGTGGCGAAGGCGCGGGCGAGCCGTACGAGCTCGTCGGCCACAAGTTCTTCGTCTCGGCGCCGATGTGCGACGCGTTCCTCGTCCTCGCGCAGGCGAACGCGGGGCTGTCGTGCTTCCTCGTCCCGCGCTGGCGCCCCGACGGCTCGAAGAACCCGCTGCAGATCGTGCGGCTGAAGCGCAAGATGGGCAACGTCTCGAACGCGTCGAGCGAGACCGAGTTGCGCGGCGCGCTCGGCTGGATGCTCGGCGAGCCCGGGCACGGCGTGCGCACGATCATCGAGATGGTCGCCATGACGCGCTTCGACTGCATGATCGGCTCGTCCGCCGGCCAACGCGCCGCGGTCGCGCAGGCGCTCCACCACTGCTCGCTGAGGAAGGCCTTCGGCGCCCTCCTCGTCGACCAACCGCTGATGCAAAACGTCCTCGCCGACCTCGTGCTCGAGAACGAAGGTTCGCTGGCGCTGACGATGCGCGTCGCCCGCGCGCTCGACCGCCGCGGCGACGACGCCCACGAAGAATTGTTCGCACGGATCGCGACGCCGGTCGGCAAGTACTGGATCTGCAAGCGCACTCCGGGCCACGCCTACGAGGCGATGGAGTGCATCGGCGGCAGCGGCGTGATGGAGGACAGCCCGATGCCGCGGCTGTTTCGCGAATCGCCGATCAACGCGATCTGGGAAGGCAGCGGCAACGTCCAGTGCCTCGACGTCCTGCGCGCGATGGGCCGGACGCCGCAGGTGACAGGTGCGCTCTTCGCCGAGCTCGCGCGCACGCGCGGCGCGAACGCGCGGCTCGACCGCGCCGTCGCCGAGCTGCACGGCGAGCTCGCCGACCGCGACGGCGCCGAGGTCCGCGCCCGCGCCATCGTCGAGAAGATCGCGCTCGCGCTGCAGGCTTCGCTCCTCGTCGAGTCGGCGCCCACCGCCGTCGCCGACGCGTTCTGCGCGTCGCGCCTCGAGGGCGCCGGCGCCCGCAACTTCGGCACCCTGCCGCGCGGCGTCGACTGCGGCGCGATCGTCGAACGCGCACTGCCGCACGCCTGAGCCCCGCGGACGGCTATCCTCTTGCCTGCAACGACGAGGCGGGAACGATGCGCGCGTGGACCGTGGACGCCGACGACATTCGCGTCGCCGAGGACTTCGACGAGGCGCTGCTGCACCGCACCCCCGAGATCGAAGCGTTCCTGACGCCCGAGCGCGACGACAAGTTCATCATCATCGGCACCAAGGGCTTCGGCAAGACGCTGCTGCTCAAGGCCAAGCGCGTGCTCTACCAGCGCAGCGGCCAGGCGACGTGCCTGCCGAACGGCAACCTGCTCGACAAGCCGATCGGCGACAAGATCTTCGGGCGCGAGTCGATCGCCCTCTTCTCGGCATCGCCGCTGCCGTGGTCGAAGGTGTGGCTGTCGGCGATCGCGATGGCGGCGCTCAAGCACGCCGGCGCCACCGACGGCCTCAAGCTCGGCGCGCGCACCAACTCGCTGCTCGCCGATGCGCAGCTGCACGGCGTCATCGACCACTTCGTGCGCCTGCTCGACTTCACGCCGAGCGAGCTGCAGCGCTGCGCGACCGAGACCGACGGCCACCTCGTGCCGCGCCTGCGCGCGCTGAACGCACCGCTCGCGATCTTCATCGACGGCATCGACGAATACTTCAACAAGCACGTCGAGGCCACGCCGGCCAACGCGAGCGTGACCGGCGAGGTCTCGCCGAACGTCTGGTTCTTCGCCCAGCTCGGCCTGGTCGAGGTCGCGTACCAGCTGCGCCGCATCAACCACCACCTGAAGATCTTCGCGGCGATCCGCAAGGAGGCGTACGCACGGCTGCCCGAGCGGACCGCGATGGTCCAGCAGTACCGCGGCAGCGCGGTCGACATCGTCTACGCGCCCGAGAGCCTGCGCGAGATCTTCGTCAACAACGTGCGGCTGGTGAAGCCCGACCGGATGGTCAAGCCCGAGCTCGCCAAGACCAAGCCGCTCGAGGCGTTCCTCGGCCGCACCAGCGTCGTCGACACGTCGACGCACGAGGAGGAGGACGCGTTCGAGTACATCTGCCGCCACACGCTGCTGCGCCCGCGCGACCTGATGACGATCGGCGAGCGGCTGACGGCGCTGCGCCCCGACGAGCGGCGCAACGAATACCGGCTGAAGGAAGCCGTCAACCAGGCCGCGAGCGAGATCGCGCACGAGTACCTCGCCGAGATCGCGCCCTACGTCGGCGACCTCGACGCCGAGCGGCTGTTCGAGCGCCTGCCGGGCCACGTCGTCACGCGCGCCGAGCTCGAGGCGATCGCCGAGGGCAACGGCTTCGGCGACGGCCGCGATCCGTTCAGCAGCCTCTACCGCGTCGGGCTGCTCGGCTACGTGCAGCACGACCGCGTGCGCGGCGGCTGGCGGCAGCGGTTCCTGCGCCCCGGCGAGGCGACGCTCGACACCAACGGCGCGCTGCCGCGCTCGACCCACTACCTCGTCCATCCGGTGCTGTTCGACGTCATCGCGCGCAACCACCCGGCCTTCTTGCAGCGCATCGATCGCACCAACGTCGTCGGCTACGACCGGCCCTGGCGCGAGACCGGGAGCGCCGACCGCACCGTCAACGTCCGCCAGTGCTGCGTGCTGAAGGCCGACATCCAGGCGTTCTCGTCGCTGATGCGCGCCGGCGCCGACGCGCCGGTGCGCGCCGCGCTCGAGGACGCGGTGCATCGCTGGGCGCCGGTCGCGGCGATCACCGAGGTGCGCGCCGGCGACGCTGTCCTGATCGCCGCCGACGACCCGGTCGCGCTCGCGCAGACCGCGCGCCACCTGATGGACGATGTCTACCAGGCGCCGGGGCAACCGCGCCTCAGGATCGCGCTGCACTACGGCGAGGTGCAGACGCGCCAGGGCGACGCCGACGTCGTTCCCGAGATCGCCGGCGGCGAGGCGCTCCTCTGCGCCGCGCGCGTCGAGCCGATCGTCGAGGCGGGCCAGATCTGGGTCACCGAGGCGTTTCGCCAGCAGTTCCTCGAGCGGCCGTCGCTGTGGCGGACCTCACCGCTCGCGCCGCCGGGCGGCGAGGAGATGTTCAACGTCAAGAAGAAGGGCTCGAGCGAGCCGGACGCGTGGGTCCGGCTCTATCGACTCGAGACCTGAGCGAGCGCGACTACGCCGAGCGCGGCCGCGCCGGGCGATGGTCCTCTGCAGCGTCGTGCAGCGAGCTGGGCGCGTCGGGGTGCGCGTTCGCCGAGATGCCGATGCCGAGGCGATCGACGAGCTCGCCGCCGAGCCAGCCGGTGACGACGGCGAGCGCGGCACCGCAGAACGAAACGACCAACGCCAACGTCGGCGGCTGCTGCACCAGCCCCGAGCGCAGCCACAGGCTGATCGCGAAGAGGGCGAGGACGACGACGTTGCCGCCGCCGTGGAGGCCGCCGATCCGCTTCGCGCGCGTCCCGGACGGAATCGCGACCCAGTCGATGAGGCCGAACGGCGCGGCGAGCAGACCGCCGACGATTCCCGAGGCGATCAGCGCGTACGCGACCGTCGCTGCATACGCCGCTCCCGACGCGAGATGGATGATGTCGAAGACGACCGATGTCGCGAGCAGCCCGAGCGGGAAGACGATGAGCATCTGGTGGACGGGATGTCCGAACAGCTTGACCCTGCTTTCCATGTCGACCTCCGGAGTGATCCAATGTCATGGCGGGCAAACGAAGTGCCCGGACGAACCGAAATTCAGCACCGCACAGGAGTCGAAATGACCACTCGCAGAACCATCCTCCACTGGGTTCCCGCCGTCGGCTTCGCCCTCGTCGCCGGCCGTGCGCAGGCGCAGGCCGGCAAGCCCGTCGACGAGAAGGAGCCGCAGGCGGTCTCGCTCGGCTACGTCACCGATGCCGCGCGCGTCGACAAGGCGAAGTTCCCGAAGTACGCCGCCGGGCAGACCTGCGCGGCCTGCCAGTTCTATACCGCTGCGGCGAACGCGCCGACCGGGCCGTGCACGATCTTCGGCGGCCGGCCCGTTGCCGGGCCGGGCTGGTGCAGCGCGTTCGTGAAGAAGGCCTGAGCGTCGCCGGCTATTGCCGGATGCCCTCGACCTGGATCAGCAGCGGAATCTCGTCCGGTGTCACCTGGGCGAGGGCGCCGAGCCCGTACTGGCTGCGCTGGATCTTGCCTTCGAAGTCGCCGCCGCACACCTCGCGCTTGAGCATCGAGTTCTCGTAGCAGTTGAAGCGCGTCGCTTTCAGCGCGACCGGCTGCGACTTGCCGTTCAGCGTGAGCGTTCCCGACACCGATGCGAGCTTGTCGCCGTCGAAGGCGAACGTGTCGGCGACGAAGTGCGCCGTCGGGTTCACTGCGACGTTGAACATGCGATCGCCACGCAGGAATCCCTGCAGGCTCGCCGTCGCGGTGGTGATGGTGGCCAGGTCGATCGTGATGTCGGCCTTGCCCGACTTCGCTGCGCGGTCGAGCGTGACGGTGCTGCCCTGCTTGGGCTGCAGGCGGCCGCGCTGCGTCGACGTGCCCATGTGCAGGGCTTCGAAGGTGATGACGCTGTGATCAGGATCGAGGGCGAACGTCGCCGGCTCGGCCGATGCCGCAAAGGCAGCAGCGAACAAGGTCGTGGCGAGGAAGGCTTTCGGCATGGGTCGGTCTCCGTGGCGTGGTGGTTGTGCTGGCGGGGCGGCCAGTCCTGTGAATGCCAGTCCGCCTAGAGCGGGTTCAATCCGGTGAACACCAGCTTGAAGCGGACGCGAACGTCGTTGGCGACGAGCGAGAGGTCGGTCCATTCGTTCTCGCCGATCTTGTAGTCGAGCCGCTTCACGACGAACTCGCCGGTCGCGGTCGATTGCGGGCCGCTCTGCACGAGGGTGACGGGGACGACGATGTCGTGCGCCGTCCCCTTCAGCTCGAAGCGGCCCTTCGCCTGGAAGCGGCCGCCGCCCAGCGCCGAGATCGCAGCCGACTGGAACGTCGCGCGTGGGAACTTCGCAGCGTTGAACCACGGCGCGCGCGGCAGCTCGACGTCGGTCTCGGCGAAGCCGACGGTCGCGCTCGCGGTGTCGACCGAGACCGTCACCGAGCCGCCCTGCGGCGCCTTCGGGTCGAGCACGAGCTGCGCGTCGAAGCGGCGGAACTTGCCGTCGACGGGCACGCCGCTCTGCTTGATCTGGAACGCGATCTCGCTCTGCGCGGCGACGAGCTTGGCAGGCGCCGGCGACTGCGCGTGCGCAACGCCCGTGAACGGCAGCGCTGTGGCGAAGCAGAGCAGCAGCGATCGTGCGAGCCTCCTCATGCGCGCCTCTGCGTCGGCCACCATGGCCACATGCGCGCCATCAGATGGTCGCGGTCGACGAACTGGTGCTTGAACGCGGCCGCGACGTGCACGCACACGATCGCCGCGAGCAGATACGACGACACCTCGTGCAGGGGAGCGAGCACCTCTTCGGCGAGCGGCTTGTCGCGCGCCACGAAGTCCGGCAGCGGCAGGACGCCGAACCAGACGACGGGAACGCCGAGCGCCGACGTGGTCGCCCAGCCGAGCAGCGGCACGAGGAAGAAGAGCGCGTAGAAGACGAGATGCGTGCCGCGGTACGCCGCCTGCTGCCACGGCGGCGTGTGCGCCGGCAGCGGCGGCGGCGGATGGCCGGCGGCGCGCCACAGGAGCCGCGCTGCCGACAGCGCAAGAACGCACATGCCGAGCCACTTGTGCCAGTTGAAGAGGCGCAGCCGCTGCGGCGAGAGCGGCAGATCGACCATCGAAAGACCGATCAGGAACGTGGCGACGATGAGGGCGGCGAGCAGCCAGTGCATCACGACGGCGACATCTCCGTACGAGGCGGCGAGGTCGGCAGCAGAAGCAGTGCGAGCGTCGTCCATGTCGCCGGGGAGCGCCGCAAACCGAAGCGCCGTGGCGCGCGATTCTAGACAGCGCATCGACAATGCGTCGGCGCTCGCCCGCGAAGGCCACGCGAGGCGCTTCCCAACGAAAGGAGCCCAGAACATGCCACCGACGTTTCATCTCCTGCCGGGCGCGCCGAAGCCGGTCGCACCCTACAGCCATGCCGTCGAGGCGGGCGGATGCGTCTTCGTCACCGGCCAGCTCGCGACCGATCCCGACGACGACGCCAAGCCGATGCCCGACGGCGTCGAGGCGCAGACGGCGAAAGTGATGGACAACCTCCGCCGTGTCCTCGAAGGCCTCGGCCTCGGCTTCGACGACGTCGTCTCGGCGCGCGTCTTCCTGACCGAGTTCGACCGCGACTACGCCGCGATGAACGCGTGCTACGCGCGCCACTTCGCCGCCGGCAGGCTGCCGGCGCGAACGACCGTCGGCGTGACGCGGCTCGCGCGCGGCGGCCTGGTCGAGATCGACATGATCGCGGCACGCCGCTGATCGCTGCCCGCGGCGCCGCCTGGAAAGCCGGCCCGGCGCAGGCGTGAACTTCGGCGCACCTTCGATCCGTCGCCGCCGGCCGGCGATTTCGGCGGCGGGCGGAGCACGCATCATGACGGCGGATGACGATCTCGTTCACGACGCGCATGACCAAGATCGCCCTCTACCGTGCGAGCCTCCTTGCCGACAACCTCGGCATCCGCCTGTGCCTCGCCGCGCTGCTCGTCATGCCGTCGGCGTTCGTCTTCCTGCTGCCGATGCTCGCGCTCCTCGGCGCCCCCGACGACGCGCTCCTTCCCGCCGGCCTCATCCGCGACGGCAGCGGCTGGATCGCGCTATCGCTCGCGCTCGGCATCGGTTTCAGCGGCGCCTGGCTCCGCATCGTCCTCGCCGGCCCTCCGCTCCTGCGCAGGCCTGGCCTCAGGCTCTTCGTTCTCGCCGCGCTCGCGCTCGGCATCTTCGCGATCGCGATCGACCTGCTCGCGCTGCTCGCGTCGTCGTCACGCGACGAAGGCGGCTGGCTCCTCTTCGCAGCGCTCCTCGTCAGCGCGTTCCTGCTCGCCGGAACGCTCGGCCTGCCGCAGCCGGAAAAGCTCCACCGCCTCTGAGCGATCAGCAGCCGATCGCGACCAGCGACGCAGTCGCCGGATTCTTGCCCGGCTTGGCGCGCGACGAGAGCAGCACCGCTTCGGTGTCGCTGTTGTTGCCGGCGACGCGGACGATGAAATCGGGCTTGCCGTCGCCGTCGAGATCGGCGATCGCCTCGATCGTCGAGTCCCAGCCGAACTCGCCGAGGACGTACTCGCGGGTCTCGCCATCGACCTCGATGACGTAGTGCGCGCCTCCGTAGGGCGTCCCCTTGGCGGTGCGCGCGCCGTTGTGGACCGTGAACGCGAACGGCTTGTCGCCGAGCTGCAGCTCGTAGCGCCGGTCGAGCTCGGGACGGATCGCCGTGGTCCCGTTGCGGAACACGTACGCCGGCACGGTGCGGTCGGCGAGCGTGCTGCCCTCGACGCGGAGATAGAACTCGTTTCCCGGCAGGCTCGCCGTCTCGAGAATCGTGCCGCCGCGGGCGGCAGCGACCTGCGCCGTGATCGTGGCCAGGAACGCGGGCTCGGCATGCGGGCCGGCCGGGACCGCGCTGACGACGACGGTACGCGCCTCGATGCGCAACCGGTGCCAGCCGTCGACCGGCCAGCGCGCGGTCGGCAGCGACGCGAGCGCCTGCGGGACGAGATACGTTCCGGCGTCGCCGCCCCAGTTGCCTTCGCGCAGGAGCAGCCCCGGCTCGGCCGCGCTCGCGGCGACGAGCGGCGCGATGAGGCCCAGCAACAGGGTGACGATTCGCTTCGACATGGCGTTCTCCTCGAAGAGATGCCAGTCTCGCGATCGGTGGTGAAGCGGCGACGAAGCCGCGATGAAGCCCGCTAGCGGAGCGCCCCCATCACCGGATCGGGCCGCATCCGCTCCATGACGTCGGCAACGACGACGGCCGAGCGCTGCGGGATCATGAGCAGCGTCTCGAGGTCCTCGTCGAGGCTGACGTCGTGGAGGTAGCCCATCGTCCAGCCGGCGTACTCGCGCTCGGCGCGGCTGCCGTCGCTCAGGACGCGCATCTCGCGGTGGCGCGGATCGGGAGCGATGCGGCGTGCCAGCGCCTGCACCGTCGCGCGCTCGCCTTCGAGCACCTGCGCGAAGCAGTGCCCCGCGAGCAGCAGGCAGCCGGTGATGCCGAGTCGCTCGTTGCTCGAGCGCCAGCGCGCGAGCAGCGGCTCGATCGCGGCGCGGTCGAAGGGCGTCGCCGCGCGGCTGACGTAGAAGGTCTGGAAGACGGCCACGAGCCGCCCGTCACGGCCCCGAGGTGTCGGTCCTGAGGTCGATCTGGAACATGTCCTCGGCGACCATCTCGGGGACGCGCGCGCGCAGGTTGTCGTCCTGGCTGAGGTCCTGCGCGAGGTCCATCGCCTGCTCGGGCGTCAGGCCGGGATTGAGACCGACGAGCCGCTTCGAGCAGCGCGCGCACCAGTCGATGTTCGAGCGGATGTACTCGACGCCCTGCTGGTCCCAGCGCGACTGGAGCGGGAGGGTCTGATCGAACGAGGTGTGCATTTGATGGGTGGCAATGACGCGATGCGCAAGTGTCGCGTGGCCACCGCCCGGACGCCCGTGAACACCGTCCCGTTCGTCGCCCCGTGGCTGTAACACGGCGGTCAATCGTGAAGTGTTCGGCGCCGACAGGGCGCTCCGGCGCACTGCGAGATACTTGCGATTCCCCTCTGAAGTTTCGGGAGACTCCCCATGAACGCACCCACCGATCTCGCGCGGTTGCTGCCGCGCCTCGAGGGCAAGGTCTCGGCCGAGGAGTGGCAGGCCCGCGTCGATCTCGCCGCGGCGTATCGCCTCGTCGCCCTGTTCCGCTGGGACGATCTCGTCTTCACCCACATCACGGCGAAGATCGCCGGGACCGAGCACTTCCTCATCAATCCGTACGGCCTGATGTTCGACGAGATCACGGCTTCGAGCCTGATCAAGATCGACATCGCCGGCAACGTGTTGCAGGAGACGAAGTTCCCGATCAACCCGGCCGGGTTCACGATCCACAGCGCGGTGCATGCGGCGCGCCACGACGTGCAGTGCGTGATGCACACGCATACGCTCAACGGCGTCGCGGTGTCGGCGCAGAAGCGCGGGGTCCTGCCGATCTCGCAGCAGTCGATCTTCGTCCTCTCCGACCTCGCGTACCACGACTACGAAGGCGTCGCGCTGCGCGACGACGAGAAGCCGCGGCTCGTCGCCGACCTCGGCGAGCGCTCGTTCCTGATGCTGAGGAACCATGGCCTCCTCACCGTCGGCCCCGACACGGCGACGGCGTGGCAGCGGATGTACATCTTCGAGGCGACGTGCGCGATCCAGCTGCGCGCGCAAGCCGCGGGAACGCTCGCCGATGGCGAGCTGCTCGAGGTCGATCGCGGGATCATCGCGACGGCGATGGAGCAGCAGCGCGGCGCGACGCGCGGTGCTGGGCCGCGCGAGCTGATCTGGCCGGGCCTCCTGAGAAAACTCGATCGCATCGATCCGAGCTATCGCAACTGACCCGCGCGCGCCCGTCACCGCCGATGCCGCCGATGCCGCCGAAGCCCCGGGCGCGCCGCAGCGCCGAGCAGTGCATCCTCGTCCTCCAGGGCGGCGGTGCGCTCGGCGCGTACCAAGGCGGCGTATACGAGACGCTCGAAGGCGCGGGGCTCGCGCCGACGTGGCTCGCCGGCATCTCGATCGGCGCGATCAACGCCGCGCTCATCGCCGGCAACGCGCCGGAGCGTCGCGTCGAGCGGCTGCGCGAGTTCTGGGAAGGCGTCTCGACGCTGCCGTTCGGCGTCGACGCACCGCAGCTTCCCGAATCGCTTTCGACGCTCGGTCGCACCCGCGACGTGCTCAACGAGACGAATGCGACGATCGCGATGCTGTTCGGCGTTGCCGGCTTCTTTCAGCCGCGGGTGCCGCCAGCGCCGTTCCAGCCGCCGGGAACCCTGGCCGCGATCAGCTACTACGACACCGAGCCGTTGAAGAGGACGCTCGAGCGGATGGTCGACTTCGACCGCATCAATTCCGGCGCGGTGCGCTTGTCGGTCGGCGCGGTCAACGTGCGGACGGGCAACTTCCTCTACTTCGACAGCCGCGATCGAAAGATCGACGTCCGCCACGTCATGGCGAGCGCGGCGCTGCCGCCAGGCTTTGCGCCGGTCGAGGTCGACGGCGAGTTCTACTGGGACGGCGGCCTGGTCTCGAACACGCCGCTGCAGCACGTCCTGGACCAGCCCGGCAGCGAATGCCGGCTCGTCTTCCAAGTCGACCTCTTCTCGGCGCGCGGCGACATGCCGGCGACGATCGCCGACGTCGGCGAGCGCGAAAAGGACATCCGCTACTCGAGCCGGACGCGGCTCAACACGACGGTCGAGTTGAAGCGCCAGGCGATGCTGCAGGCGGCGCAGCGTCTCGTCGCCAAGCTGCCGCCGCACTTGCGCAACGATCCCGACGCGAAGGCGCTCGCGCGCGTGCCCGCGGAGAGCGCCGTCACCGTCGTCCATCTCATCTACCGCAGCAAGCACTACGAGAGCCAGTCGAAGGACTACGAGTTCTCGCGCGCGTCGATGCTCGAGCACTGGAGCGCCGGCGTCGCCGACACGACGCAGACGCTCGCCGACCCGCGCTGGCAGCATCGCAAGCCGCCGACGAGCGGCGTCGAGATCTTCGACCTGACAGCCGAACGCCCGCTCGCCGCCACCGTCACCCCCATCCCACTTCCAGGAGCGAAAGTCGCATGAGCAAGCAACTGCAGGACAAGGTCGCGATCGTCACCGGTGCCGCGAGCGGCATCGGCCTCGAGATCGCGCGCACGTATGCCCGCGAGGGCGCGAAGGTCGCGATCGCCGACGTCAACCGCGACGCCGCCGAGACCGCGGCCGCGGCGCTGCGCGGTGAAGGCGGCAAGGCGATGGCAATCGCGGCCGACGTCACCGACGAAGGCCAGGTCAACGCCGCCGTCGGCGCGGTCGTCGCCGCCTGGGGCGGCGTCGACATCCTCGTCAGCAACGCCGGCGTCCAGATCGTCCATCCGCTCGAGGAGTTCCCGTTCGCCGAGTGGAAGAAGATGCTCGCGATCCATCTCGACGGCGCGTTCCTGACGACGAAGGCGTGCCTGCCGCACATGTACGCCTCGGGCCGCGGCGGCAGCATCATCTACATGGGCTCGGTGCACTCGAAGGAAGCCTCGGTGTTCAAGGGGCCGTACGTCACCGCCAAGCACGGCCTGATCGGCCTCGCCAAGGTGATCGCCAAGGAAGGCGCCAAGCACAAGGTGCGCGCCAACGTCATCTGTCCCGGGTTCGTCCGCACGCCGCTCGTCGACAAGCAGATCCCCGAACAGGCCAAGGAGCTCGGCATCAGCGAGGAGGAGGTCGTCAAGAAGGTGATGCTCGGCAACACCGTCGACGGCGAGTTCACGACGACCGCCGACGTCGCCGCCGTCGCCCTCCTCTTCGCGGCCTTCCCGACCAACGCGCTCACCGGCCAGTCGCTCGTCGTCAGCCACGGTTGGTTCATCCAGTAGCGGCGCGCCGCGCGGCACAGCGGTACCATTTCCCGCATGGACAGTCTCGACCTGCAGGTGCTCGTCCAGGCGCGCGACTGGCGCCGCGCCGGCCATGGCGTCTGGCTCGTCACCGTCCTCGAGACGTGGGGCTCGGCGCCGCGGCCGCCGGGCGCGCTCCTCGCGATGCGCGACGACGGCCTCGTCGTCGGCTCGGTCTCGGGCGGCTGCGTCGAGGACGATCTCATCGACCGCGTTCGCAAGGGCGAGCGCGTGCGCACGCCCTCGCTCGTCGTCTACGGCGTCACCAAGGAAGAGGCGGCGCGCTTCGGCCTGCCGTGCGGCGGCAATCTGCGCCTCGTGCAGGAGCCGCTCGTCGACTTCGCCTGGATCGACGAGGTCCTCGAACGCGCCGCGCGCCACGAGCTGGTCGCGCGCGTCGTCGACCTCGCGAGCGGCAGCGTTCGCGTCGAGTCGGCGCACCGCGGCGAGGCGTTCAGCTTCGACGGCAAGACGATGCGCGCGCTCTACGGCCCGCGCTGGCGGATGCTCGTCATCGGCGCCGGGCAGCTGTCGCGCGCGCTCGCGCAGATGGCGCTCGCGCTCGACTTCGAGGTCATCGTCTGCGACCCGCGCGAGGAATACCACCTGACCTGGGACGTCCCCGGGACGACGTTCAGCACGGCGATGCCCGACGACCTCGCGGTCGAGCTGCAGCTCGACCCGCACACGGCGGTCGTCGCGGTGACGCACGACCCGAAGCTCGACGACATGGTCCTGCTCGAGGCGCTGAAGTCGCCCGCCTTCTACGTCGGCGCGCTCGGCTCGCGCGGCAACACTGCGAAGCGCAAGGACCGGCTCGCGATGTTCGACCTCAGCGCTGCCGAGATCGCCCGCCTGCACGGCCCGATCGGGCTCGACATCGGCAGCCGCACGCCGGCCGAGATCGCGGTCTCGATCCTCGCCGAGATCGTCGCCGTCAAGAACGGCGTCGCGCTGACGCAGAAGAAGCCGGTCGCGGCCGCGGCGTGATCCGCTGGCTGCGCGGACCGCACGATCCGCTTCCGGACCCGAGCCGCGCGCTCGCCGCGGCAAGCGAGATCCCCGGCCTCGTCGCTGCCGGCGGCGAGCTGACGCCGGCGCGGCTCGATGAGGCGTACCGCAAGGGCATCTTTCCCTGGTTCAGCGAAGGACAGCCGATCCTGTGGTGGTCGCCCGACCCGCGCATGGTGCTGCTGCCCGCGGAGTTCAAGCTCAGCCGCTCGCTCAAGAAGACGATCCGGCATTTCCTCGCGACGCCGGGCGCGACGATCCGCATCGACGCCGCGACGCGGCGCGTCATCACGGCGTGCGCGACGGTCGCGCGCGACGGCGAGAGCGGAACCTGGATCGTCGCCGAGATGATCGACGCCTACGCCGCGTGGCACGCGCTCGGCCGCGTCCACAGCTTCGAGACCTGGATCGATGGCGAGCTCGCCGGGGGCCTCTACGGCGTCGCGATCGGCCGCATGTTCTTCGGCGAGTCGATGTTCGCTCGCCGCACCGACGCCTCGAAGATCGCGCTCGCCGCGCTCGTGGCGTTTTGCCGGGCGCACGCGATCGAGACGATCGACTGCCAGCAAAAGACGCTGCACCTCGCCTCGCTCGGCGGCCGCGAGATCTCCCGCCGGGAGTTCCAGCCGCGTCTGCGCGACGCGGTCGCAATGAGAGAGGTGGCCGATTGGTCCTATGATTTGCGGCTGTGGGAGGAGCTGGGCCTCGGCGCCGCGCCGCCCGGCTCCTCGGCTCCCGAGGACAGCCGCCCGTGACCCATCCGAAAGAGCTTCCGCTCGCGTCGCTGCAGTTCTACGCGACGGCGCCCTACCCGTGCAGCTATCTCGCCGGGCGGATGGCGCGCTCGCAGGTCGCGACGCCGAGCCACCTGATCCACGCCGACGCCTACTCGGGCCTGGTCGCCAACGGCTTTCGCCGCAGCGGCATGTTCACGTACCGCCCGTACTGCGACGGCTGCCGCGCCTGCCTGCCGCTGCGCGTCCCGGTCGCGACGTTCGTGCCGACGCGCAGCCAGCGACGGGCGCTGCGTGCCCACGGCCAGCTGCAGGCGCGGGTGCTGCGGCTGTGCTTCGTCCCCGAGCATTACCAGCTCTACCTGCGCTACCAGGCGGGCCGCCACATCGGCGGCGGCATGGACCACGACTCGGTCGAGCAGTACACCCAGTTCCTGCTGCAAAGCCGCGTCAACTCGCGGCTGGTCGAGTTCCGCGACCCATCGCCGGACGGCGACGGCGCGCTCAGGATGGTCTCGATCCTCGACGTCCTCAACGACGGCCTGTCGGCGGTCTACACGTTCTTCGAGCCCGAGCCGAAGACGAGCTACGGCACCTACAACGTGCTCTGGCAGATCGAGCAGACGCGCCAGCTCGGGCTGCCGCACGTCTACCTCGGCTACTGGATCCGCGGCAGCGAGAAGATGGCGTACAAGGCTCGGTTCGGGCCGCACGAGCTGCTCGTCGGCGGCGAGTGGCTGCCTTCCACCGAGGTGCAGGGGTAACCATGGAATTCGACGTCACCCGCGAACAGTGGGTCGATCGCTTCGCGCTGCGCTTGAGCCAGCTCGAGGTCGGCGCCGAGCCCGAGCAGTTCGTCGAGTTCGCGACGAGCATGTGGACGATCCACGGCCAGCTCGACCCCATTGCCGTCGCCGACGACGAATTCGCCCGGCGGCTGCAGAAAGCCGCCACCGTGCGCGCCGATTTCGCGAGCACCGAGGGGCTCGGCGAGAGCGACTTCGAGCGCACCGAGCGAATCCCGGTCGAGCGCGTCCAGGCTCCTGGCGAATACGTCCGCGACACCGACGAGTGGATCGCGCGCTGCGTCGCCCGCGTCCTCGAGCTCGATCCGATCATCAAGCGCGAGGAGGCGCATCGCTCGGTGAGCGAGCTCGCCGGGCTCGAGCGCTGGCGGCTGATGAATCCCGAGGCGGCCGCCGACCAGCTCTACACACCGATCCGACCACGCTGAGCGGCGGCGGCGGGGCACCGGCACGTCGATTGCCGGAATGCGCGATCGGGAGACCTCGGGAGAAGATCTTGGCACAGGACACGCAAGGCACGCCGACGCGCGACGCGACGGCCGAATCGACGCCGGACATTCTGTCCTTGCTCGCCTCCGATCACGCCGAGGTGAGCGCCGCGCTCGACGAGTACGACGACATGGGCGAAGACGAGGACCAGGCGTCCGGCCGCCAGGAGCTCGCCCAGCGGATCTGCCGGATGCTCACCGTGCATTCGACCATCGAGGAGGAGTTCTTCTACCCCGCAGCGCGCAAGGCCGGCGTCGACCCCGACCTCCTCGACGAAGCGAGCGTCGAGCACGCCTCGGTGAAGAGGCTGATCAAGCAGATCCAGGAATCCGAACCCGACGACCGCCTCTACGATGCCAACGTCAAGGTGCTCGGCGAATACGTCCGCCACCACGTCGAGGAAGAAGAAGGTCCGCTCTTCGACGAATGCCGGCGAACCAACATGGATCTGTACGGGATCGTGATGCCAATGGCGACGCGGCGCGCCGAGCTGATGCAGGCCGACGCGTCCGCTGGCCGCGGGCGTGGCAAGCGCGCCGGCAAGAAGTCGACCGACGCAACGGCACCGGGCTGAGCTTGGCCGGCAACGAACTTTTCGGCGTCGACGGCGCGGCGCAGGCGCGCCGAGATGGGACAATCGCGACCATGGCGAATGACGACGTCCGGGTGCTCGTGGTCGACGACGTCGCGGATGCGGCGGAGTCGCTTGCCGAGACGCTCGAGCTGAGCGGCTACAAGGTCGCCGTCGCGACCGACGGCGCCCGCGCGCTCGCGCTGATCGAGGCCGAGCAGCCGCACTGCGTCCTGCTCGACATCGGCATGCCGGGGATGGACGGCAACCAGCTGACGCGGACGCTGCGCGACCGCTACGGCGACGACATCGTGCTGATCGCCGTCACCGGCCGCGAGCACGACGACGAGCGCGTCTCCGACACCTTCGCGCGCGTCGACCACTACCTGCAAAAACCGGTCGACCCCGACCAGCTCAGGAAGTTGCTGCCGCCGGTCGCCGGCTGAGCGGCGTCAGGCGGCCGCGGCCATGGCGCCGCGCTCGGCCGCGAGACGCTGGCCGAAGACCCTGCGGAAGTGCGCCAGCGCGGCGTCGGCGGCGATCGCCAGCAGCTGCGTCTCGGGCTCGCGGTCGAACAGCCGCTGCTGCGCCTCGATGATCGCCTTGTCCTCCATGAACCCTTCGCGCAGGCTGTTGCACAGCGACAGCGCGATGTTGGGGTCGTCGAGGTCGAAGTTGTGGAGGTAGTTCCAGAAGAAGTGCGTCGTGCGGCGGGTCTCGGGCGTCATGAACTGGCAGTTGCGGTACTGCCTTGCGCCGGCGATGTTGCCCTTCTCGGCGCCGCTGCCGGCGGGCGCGAACATCGACTCGAGGAAGAAGATCCCCGGCACCAGCATCCGGCCGATGTTGCGGCGGTCGACCTTGGCGTCCTTGTCGCGGATCACCTTCTTGTGAAACGGCGGCGGATCGCTGTTCATGTGCCAGCGCTCGACCCGAAAGCCGTCGGCGAGCCGCTCGATCGCGACCGGCCGCGTCTGGTACGCGTATTCCTCCGAGCCGCCGAGCGTCTTCGTGTGGACGAACGCGAGGTGCGCGAAGTCGCTCAGGTTGTCGACGATCAGGAGCCAGTTCGCGTCGTAGTGCATGTACGCCGGCATCCCGCGCCAGCCGGGGTCGTGCAGCGGCGCGTAGTCGAGGACGAGCGCCGGGTCGGCCTTCTCCGCATCGCCCATCCAGATCCAGACGAGGTGGTCGCGCTGGACGATCGGAAAGCTGCGCACGCCCAGGCGAGCCGGGATGACGTCCTGCCCCGGGATCTGGATGCACTTGCCCGACGGGTCGAACTTCATCCCGTGGTACATGCAGCGGATGCAGTCGCCTTCGATGCGGCCCATCGAGAGCGGTGCGCCGCGGTGGCAGCAGCGGTCCTCCATCGCCATGACGCGGCCGCTCTCGCCGCGGTAGAGGACGACCGGCTGCTCGAGGATCGTGCGCGCGAGCTTGGCGCCGTCGATCAGCTCGTGGTCCCACGCCGCGACGTACCAGCAGTTCTTCAGGAAGATCTCGTCGTTGGCTGCCATCGCGTCCTCTCCCCTCGGCCGGCGAACGAACAAGAGCGCCCGCCCCGACCGCTGCCGACGATCGTAGCGCGCGCGCTCACTCGACTTCGAGCGTGCCCTTCATGGTCGGATGGAACGCGCAGACGTAGGCGAACGTGCCAGCGCGGTCGGCGCGCCAGCGCCACGATTTTCCCTCGGCGATCGACTTCGAATCGAACACGCCCGCCGCGGTCGCGGTGTGCGGAAACGGATCGCGGTTGGTCCAGACGACGACGTCGCCGCGCTTCACCTTGAGCGTCGCCGGGGCGAACTGCACCGCCTGCATGACGACCTCGTGCGTCGTCCCGGGGCGGTCGGCAGCGACAGCGACGACGGCGAGCGCCGCGGTCGCGAGCGCTGCCGCCGCCGCGAGGACGCGGCGCCGACCCGGTCGCGCAGACTCGGCTCTACTTGCCAAGCTTGGCCTGCACCATCTTCGCGTGCTCGAGGTGGGCGACGAACGCCGGCCGCACCGAGACGAGCAGGCTCTTCAGCTCGGCGTTCTGCGCGCTCGGGATCAGCGTCTTGTCGATCGCGTCGAGCACCTGCTGGTGGTAGACGACCTCGTGCTCGATGTAGGCCTTGTCGAACGCGGCACCGCTCAGCTTCTGCAGGTTCTTGACGTTGTCCTCGCCGCCCTTCTTCAGGCTCTGGCTCGTCGGGTTGTCCTCGGGGGTGACCTTGAGCTTGGTGACGAGCGCCACCGCCTGCTTGTTGACGCCGGAGTGGTCGGTGACCATCTGCTTGCCGAACGCCTTGATGTCGGCGTTGCTGCCCTTCGCCTCGGCGAGCTTGCCAGCGTCGATGTCGACCTGGTTGGCCGTGACGACGATCGATGCGATCTGGGCGTCGTTCGGGGACTGCGCGAACGCGGGAGCGGCGAACAGCGCGAGCGCCGCGACCGCGGCGCCAAACGTCATCTTCATGGTCATGGCGATCCTCCTGGAGTGGTCTTGACTCCATTTGATGCGCCCAAAGGCGCCGGCGTTCCCGAACTCGCGGCTAGCGGGGCGGCTCCGCCGCCGGCAGACGGGCGAGTACCGCGGCGACGATCCGGTCGCAGCGGGCACCGGCGAAGGCAAAGACATCGCCGGTGGCGAGGTCGAGCTCCTCGGCGAGCGCAGCCCGCAGCATCGCGCGGGCGCGAAAGACGCGCGTGCGCACCGTCGCCTCCGGGATCTCGAGCGACGCCGCGACCTCATCGACCGGCATCTCCTCGACCTCGCGGAGCATGAACGCCGTCCGGAACGCGAGCGGCAGCGCGTCGATCTCGCGCTCGAGCAGTCGGCGCAGCTGCGCACGCAGCGCCCCGGTCTCGGGCGATGCCGCGGGTGCCTCGTCCATCGCGTCTCCCTTCGCCGCCCCGGCGATCTCGCCGATGTCGTCGTGCAGCCCGACGACGTTGTCGTCGCGCCGGCGCGCACGCAGCCGGCCGAGCGCCTGGTTGATGACGATCCGTGTCAGCCACGTCGACAGCCGCGCGTCGCCGCGGAACGTGCCGAGGTTGCGGTACGCCGCGAGGTAGGCCTCCTGCAGCGCGTCCTCGGCATCGGCGTCGTCGCGCAGGATCGCACGCGCGGTGCGAAAGAGCGCCCCGTTGTGGCGGCGCATGACGATCTCGAACGCCGCAGCGTCGCCGCCGACGATGCGGGCGACGAGGGTGTGATCGTCTTCGCCCGAGGCGTTGCGGGCAGTTTGGGCGGTTCGCATTGGCGATTGGATGCCGATCGGGGCGTCGCCGTTCCCGGGCGGCGCGCGTCGATCGACCGCCCGTCCGGTCAGGGGACGAGCAGGATCGGCCGGTGCGCCCGGGCGAGGACGCCGCTCGCGACCGAGCCGAGGACGAGCCCGCCGAGCGCGGAATGGCCGTGCGTGCCCATGACGATGAGGTCGAACGCCTCGCGCTCGGCGAGCCCGGCGATCTCCTCCGCGGCGTGGCCCGGCCGGTACAGGGTCGTCATGTTCCAGCCGCGCTGCCCGGCGATCGCGACGACCGCATCGAGCACCTTGGTCGCCTCGTCGCGGTAGTAGCTGTCGAGCGTCTGGCGCTCGATGTGTCGCGCCGCATGCGGCGGGATCGGAGTGACGACGGTGAGCGCGGTGTATTCGTGCGATGCGCCGAGCAGCTCGCCGTGCGCGCCCAGGTAGTCGAGCATGCGCTTGGTATAGTCGCTGCCATCCACTGCGAGCAGAACCTTCATCGCGGCCTCCAGTTCGGGTCGGTCCATTCTCCGTCGGCCAGGCGCTCGTGCGCTTGCGGTGCCGCAACGCGGCCGGCCCAAGCGCCCTGGACGATCGACGCATGGGCCGACGCGTTCTCCTCATCCAGGGCCATCCCGACCGCGGCCAGGCGCACTTCGGCCACGCGCTGGCCGACGCCTACGCCGACGGTGCCGCGCGGGCCGGCCACACGGTCGAGCGCATCGACCTCGCTGCGCTCGACTTCCCGCTTCTGCGCAGCAAGGCCGACTGGGATCGCGGCACGGTGCCCGCGGCGCTGGTCCGGGCGCAGCAGGCGATCGCGAACGCCGAGCACGTCGTCCTCTTTTTCCCGCTTTGGCTCGGCGGCATGCCGGCGCTGCTGAAGGGACTGCTCGAGCAGGTCCTGCGGCCCGGATTTGCGCTGCCGCGCCCGGGCGAGCGCGTGCGCAGGTGGAAGCTCCTCGCCGGCCGCTCCGCGCGCGTCGTCGTCACGATGGGAATGCCGGCGCTCGTCTACCGGTGGTATTTCCGCGCCCACACCGTCAAGGCGCTCGAGCGCAACATCCTCGGCTTCGTCGGCTTCGCCCCGGTGCATGAGACGCTGATCGGCTCGGTCGAGTCGATCGACGATGCCGGCCGCGGAAAGTGGCTCGAGAGGCTCGCCGCGCTCGGGCAGCGAGCGAGCTAGCCGTCGGCCAGCGCAATGCCGTGGTCGCCGCATTCACCGACCCTTCGCTCGTCGACGCCGGCGTCGTCGCGCAGGCCCTCGGTAGCGACCGTGCCGCCGGCCTGACGTCGGCAGAGGCGGCGCGCCGCCTCGCGGTCGACGGCGACAACGTCCTGCGCGCCGCGCCGCCGCGGCGCTGGTGGCAGCGCGCGTGCGTGCAGCTGCGCGATCCGCTGGTCCGCCTCCTGCTGATCGCGGTCGCCGTCTCGCTCGCCGCCTGGCTGTACGACGGCAGCCATGACTGGCCGGTCGACGCGATCGTGATCGCCGCGATCGTCGTCCTCAATGCCGCGCTCGGCTTCGCGCAGGAAGCCAGAGCGACCGGAGCAGTCGCAGCGTTGACGCGGATGACCGCGGCGATGTCGACCGTGCTTCGCGACGGCGCGGTGGTGCGCATCCCGAGCGCCGAGCTCGTGCGTGGCGATGTCCTCGTCCTCGCCGAAGGCGACGCGGTCGGCGCCGACGCGCGCCTCGCGGAGTCGGCGTCGCTGCGCGTGCAGGAGGCCTCGCTCACCGGGGAGAGCGAGGCGGTGCTGAAGGATGCGGCAACGCTTGCCGCCGCCGCCGCGATCGCCGACCGCAGCAACATGGTCTGGAAGGGCACCGCCGTCGTGCAGGGCAGCGCACGAGCGATCGTCACCGCGACCGGGATGCGCACCGAGATGGGCGCGATCGCGGCGATGCTCGACGCGAGCACTGAACCGCCGACGCCGCTGCAGGCCGACGTCGCCCGGATCGGACGCCGGCTCGGCATCGCCGTCGTTGCGATCGCCCTCGTCGTCGTCGCGACGGTGCTGCTCCTGTCCGAGATCCGCAGCGCCGCCGACGTCGTCGCGGTGCTGCTGCTCGGCGTATCGCTCGCCGTCGCTGCGGTGCCCGAGGGCCTGCCGGCGATCCTCTCGGTCGTGCTCGCGCTCGGCGTGCAGCGGATGGCGGCGCGCAACGCGATCGTCAAGTCGCTGGCGGCGGTCGAGACGCTCGGCTCGGCGTCGGTCATCTGCTCGGACAAGACGGGGACGCTGACGCGCTCGGAGATGACGATCGAGCGCATCGTCACCGCCTCGGGAACGACACTGGTCACCGGCGTCGGCTATGCGCCGAACGGCCGCGTCGAGCACGACGGCCACACGCTCACGGGCGGACCGGTGCACGCGGAGCAAGTCGTCCTGCTCGGCGGCGGCAGCCTGGCCGGCAACGCCGGTCTGCGCCGACGCGACGACGGCGTGTGGGAGGTCCGCGGCGATCCGACCGAGGCCGCCTTCCTCGTCGCCGAGCGCAAGCTCGGCACCACGCATCGCCGACAGCGGCGCTTCGAGCGCGTCCGCGAGATCCCGTTCAGCGCCGAGCGCAAGATGATGTCCACCGTCGAGCGCGACCTTGAGCACGGCGGCGCGATCGTGCTGGTCTCGAAGGGCGCGCCCGACGTCGTGATCGAGCGCTGCAATCGCATCCGCGTCGGCGCGGACGTGCTCCCGTTCGATGAAGCGAGGCGTGCGCACGCGCTCGCCGAAGTCGACCGCCTGTCGGACGCGGCGTTGCGAACGCTCGCCGTTGCCTATCGCCCGATCGACGGCGACACGATCGACGACGACGCGCTCGAGCGCGACCTCGTCTTCGTCGGCACCGTCGGCATCATCGACCCGCCCCGCCCGGAGGCTGCGCTGGCGATCCGCGAAGCACGACGCGCCGGCATCCGCGTCGTCATGATCACCGGCGACCACCCGCGCACCGCGGCGCGCATCGCCGTCGACCTCGGCATCGTCGCAGCGGGGACCACGGCCATCACCGGAGCCGAGCTCGATAAGCTCGAAGGCGATGCGTTCATTGCCGCCGTGCGGCGCGCGGCGGTGATCGCGCGCGTCGCGCCGGCGCACAAGCTGCGCATCGTCGAGGCGCTGCGTGCCGACGGCCAGGTCGTCGCGATGACCGGTGACGGCGTCAACGACGCGCCGGCACTGAAGGCCGCCGACATCGGCGTCGCGATGGGAATCGCCGGCACCGACGTCAGCAAGGAAGCGGCGAACATGATCCTCGCGGACGACAACTTCGCGACGATCGTCGCGGCGGTGCGCGAAGGGCGTGCGATCTTCGCCAACATCGGCAAGATCCTGCGCTATCTCCTTTCGTCGAATTTCGGCGAAGTGCTGACGGTCTTTCTCGGCGTGCTCGCCGCGACGGCGCTCGGCTTGCGCTCCGAGCACGGCTCGCTGGTGTTGCCGCTGCTGGCAACGCAGATCCTCTGGATCAACCTCGTCACCGACGGTCCGCCGGCGCTCGCCCTCGGCGTCGATCCCGAAGCGGACGACGTCATGGCGCGGCCGCCGCGCCGCCGCGACGAGAGCATGCTCGACGTGCGGACTTGGTGGGAAGTCGCGACGACCGGGCTGGCGATGGCGATCGCGACCCTGCTCACGATCGATCTCTTCTTGCCCGGCGGCGTGATCGAAGCCGACGGCGACCTCGGCCGCGCGCGCACTGCGGGCTTCACGGTCCTCGTTCTCGCCCAGCTCTTCAACTGCCTCAATGCGCGCTCGCAGACGACGAGCGCGTTCCGGCGCGCGTTCGCGAACCGTCGGCTGTGGCTGGCCATCGCGGTGTCGGCGGCGCTCCAGGTCGCGGTCGTTCACGTGCCGATCCTCAACGTCGCGTTCGCCACCGTCCCGCTGACGCTTGGCCAATGGGCGATCTGCATCGCGATGGCAAGCTCGGTGCTCTGGGTCAGCGAGCTGCGCAAGGCGTTGCTGCGCGGCGCGACGTCGCGTGCGGGCAGACGCGCGTCGGACCGCGCTAAGGCGCGCGCAGGTGCTGCGCGAGGATGAGCAAGCCGATGACGATCAGCAGCACGCCGCCGGCGATCTCGGCCCGCTTGCCGGCGACAATGCCCAGCACACGGCCGAGCATGACGCCCATCGTCACCATCGCGAACGTCGTCAGCCCGATCGTGATCGCGACCGGAACGATCGCGACGTCGATGAACGCGAGGCCAACACCGACCGCCATCGCGTCGATGCTGGTCGCGAATCCGGTCAGCGCGAGCAGCCAGAACGCATGCCGCCCCGGGCGCGCCTCGTGGTCGATCGCTTCGACGTCGCCGCGCGCGCCGGCCCAGATCATCCGCACGCCGAGCCCGGCGAGCAGCGCGAACGCGATCCAGTGGTCCCATGCCGTGACGTACCTCGCCGCCGCTGATCCGATCGCCCAGCCGACGAGCGGGGTCAATGCTTCGATGCTGCCGAAGATCGCGCCGGTGCGAATCGCCTCGCTCCAGCGCGGTCGGTGCAGGACAGCGCCCTTTCCGACCGCGGCGGCGAACGCGTCGGTCGACATCGCCAGCGCGAGCGCGAGCATGGAAAAGAACGACATGGGCCGGGCCGATTCTCGCCAACCCGGAAGCGGGGAGCGCGTCGCGCGCCGGGGCCCGGCGATGCGCATGAAAATGGCAGTGCCACCGTGAGCGTCCGCAACCTCGACCGCCTCCTCGAGCCGACGTCGATCGCGGTCGTCGGCGCGTCCGACCGGCCCGGCCGCGTCGGCACGACCGTCTGGAGGAACCTGCGCGGCGGCCGTTTCGCCGGGACGCTCCATCCGGTCAATCCCAAGTACACGACGCTCGACGGCGTGACGTGCTTCGGCCGCCCCGACGAGCTTCCGGCGGCGCCTGACCTCGCGATCCTGTGCACGCCGCCGGCGACGATCGCGCCGCTGGTCGCCGAGTTCGGCGCGCGCGGCACGGCGGCGGCGATCGTGATGACCGCCGGCGTTTCGGCCGAGCAGAAGCAGGCGATGCTCGCTGCCGCGCGGCCGCACACGCTGCGCGTGCTCGGCCCGAACTGCATCGGTCTGTTGACGCCGAGGCTCGGCGTCAACGCGAGCTTCGCGCACACCGACGCGCTCGCCGGCAGCATCGCCTTCGTCTCGCAGTCGGGCGCGCTCGTCACCGCCGTGCTCGACTGGGCGAAGTCGCGGCGGATCGGCTTCTCGACGATGGTCTCGGTCGGCGACCGCGCCGACGTCGACTTCGGCGACCTGATCGACCACCTCGCCAGCGACAGCGCGACCCGCTCGATCCTGCTCTACATCGAATCGATCGAGGCGCCACGCAAGTTCATGTCGGCGGCGCGCGCCGCGGCCCGCAACAAGCCGGTCATCCTCGTCAAGGCGGGCCGTGCCGGACACGGCGTGCGCGCGGCGGCGTCGCACACCGGGGCGCTGGCAGGCTCCGACATCGTCTTCGATGCCGCAATCCGGCGCGCCGGGATGCTGCGTGTCGACACGCTGCAGGACCTGTTCGTCGCGGCCGAGACGCTGGCGCACTTCGGCGCAAACCGCGACGACAGGCTCCTCCTGATGACCAACGGCGGCGGGGCCGGCGTCATGGCCGCCGACGCGGCGGCGCTGCTCGGCGTGCCGCTCGGCGAGCTCGCGGAGGCGACGCGGACGCGCCTCGACGCATCATTGCCGGTGACCTGGTCGCGCGCCAACCCGGTCGACATCATCGGCGACGCACCGGTTCGCCGCTACGTCGACACGTTGCAGGCGCTGCTCGCGGATCCTGGCGGCGGTGCGGTGCTGTTCATGCATGCACCGTCCGCGATCGTGAAGAGCGGCGAGATCGCGCGCGCGTGCGCACCGATCGTGCGCGAGGCACGCGGCCGCGTGATGGCGTGCTGGCTCGGCGATGCCGCGGTCGAGGAAGCGCGCGCGATCTTCGTCGAGGCCGGCGCCGCCGACTACCGGACGCCCGAGGAGGCGGTGCGCGCATTCGCGATGCTCGCGACATATCGCCGCAACCAGGCGCTGCTGCTCGAGGTGCCAACGGCGAGCGAGAGCGGAGCACCCGACGTCGCCGCCGCGCGCGCGGTGTTCGACCGCGCGCTCGCCACCGGACGGACGATGCTCGACGAGAGCGAGGCGAAGGAGGTGCTGCGCGCGTACCGCATCCCGACCGTGCGCACCGTCGCGGTCGCTCCGACCGTCGCTGCCGCGATTGCCGCCGCCGACGAGCTCGGCTATCCGGTCGCGCTGAAGGTCGTCTCGCCGGAGATCTCGCACAAGTCCGACGTCGGCGGCGTCGCGCTCGACCTCGGTGATCGTGCGGCGCTGCGCGACGCCGCCGAGAAGATGCTCGAGCGCGTCGCGACGATGCGGCCCGCGGCGCGGATCGCCGGCTTCACGCTGCAGCCCATGGTGCGGCGGCCGAATGCCCAGGAGCTCATCGTCGGCGCCTCGGTCGACGCCCTGTTCGGTCCCGTGCTGCTGTTCGGCCACGGCGGCACGGCGGTCGAGGTCATCGCCGACCGCGCCGTCGCGTTGCCGCCGCTCAACCGCGTCGTCGCCGCCGAGCTCGTCGCGCGAACGCGCGTCGCCAAGCTCCTCGGCGGCTATCGCAACCATCCGGCGGCGCGCCTCGACGCGATCCACGACGTGCTCGTCGCGGTCTCGCAGATGCTCGCCGACCTGCCCGAACTCGCCGAGCTCGACATCAACCCCCTGCTGGCCGATGCCGAGGGCGTCGTCGCGCTCGATGCGCGCATCCGCGTCGATTCCGCCCGGCCTGCAGGCGCCGCGCACTTCGCGATCACGCCCTACCCGGCCGAGCTCACCGAGACGATCGAGTGGCAGGGCGAGCGGATCGTCGTGCGACCGATCCGTCCCGAGGACGGCCCGCAGCATCGCGCGTTCATCGAGCAGCTCGAGGTCGAGGACCTGCGCCTGCGCTTCTTCTACGCACGCCGCGACCTGCCGAAGAGCGAGCTCGCCCGGCTGACCCAGATCGACTACGCGCGCGAGATGGCGTTCATCGCGGTGCGGCCGCGCGCCGATGGCGGCGAAGAGACGATCGGCGTCGTGCGCGGGATCTCCGATCCCGACAACGTCGAATCCGAGTTCGCTATCGTCGTTCGCTCCGACCTCAAGGGGCACGGCCTCGGCCAGCTGCTGCTCGCCAAGCTGATCCGCTACCTCCAGGCGCAGGGCACGCAGCGGGTCGTCGGCTACGTGCTGCGCGAGAACCGCGCGATGCGCGAGCTCGCGCAGCACGTCGGCTTCGTCGCTGACGCCGAAGCGCCCGACGCCAACGCGGTGCGCCTCGTCATGACGTTGGCGGCGGCAGCGCCGTCGCCTTGAGCGCGCGCCGCGGACCAGGCACCCGCGACCGCGTCCAGTGCCCCGGTTGCGCGTGCGTCAGTCGGTCGCGCGGTCCCAGGCGTCGCGCGCGGCGAGCTTGGCCTGCTCCCACGTCAGGCGCGACTCGCCCTTGGTCATCGCCCAGTCCTGGCTGAGCCTGCGCTCCGCCTGGTCGAACGTTCCTTCGGGCATCGAGGCACGCGTGCGATAGCCGAGCTCGTACGCCGGCCGGTAGTCGTCGTAGATGAGCGCGCTGTCGTAGTACGGCCGCTCGCGGTAGGCGTCGCGCCAGTGGAGATCCTCGTCCTTCGGGTCGACGAGCTTCGCCGTTCCCTTGCCGATCGCGCCGCCGGCGACCGCGCCGACCGCGGCGCCGGCGACCATGCCGAGCGGACCGCCAGGCGTGCCTGCCGCAGCACCGACGACGGCACCGCCACCGGCACCGAGACCCGCGGCGAGATGATGGTCTGCGATCGCGTTGCCGAGGTGCGGATTGACGAGCTCGGCAGCGCCGTCGTTCGCCTCGCCGGCGGCGACAGCGACGTCGTCGAGCTCGCGCTCGCCCGGGTCGCTGCCTTCGGTCGGGTTCGCGTTCTCGGCGATCTCCTTCCCGGCGAGGCCACCGGCGATCGCGCCGACGACGCCGCCGGCGAGCGTGCCGAGCGGTCCGGCGGTCGAGCCGACCGCGGCGCCCGCGGCGGCGCCGCCGGCCGCACCGAGGCCGGTCCCGAGCGGATGCGCGCCTGGAGTCTTGGTGATCGGATCGAGGTTTTCCGGATTCGTCTTCGACATGTGTGGCTCCTGTTGGCGCGACTGCAGGCGCACTTGCGCGGCGACGGCGGCGCGCGAACGATCCGGCGCGAGACGCAATCGTCCGCCTGCGCTGCCGGCGGTGCACGTCGGACGCGTGGCCGCAGCGCTGTAGGTCGAGCCCGCGTGCTGCGCAAACGCTCGCGCGGGGGGCTTTGGCTTGCGCAATGATCAGTGCACGGCCGACGCAAGCGGTCGGAGCAATCCGACAGAACGCGAACCCGCGCCGGATGACCATCTCGGCATCGCAGCGAACGGAGCTCGACGATGACCCAGACGAGACGCGATGGCAGCCATGATGCGAACGGCATCGCGGATGGTCAGCGAGACGCCGCGCACCGAACCCACGAGCGCCGCGCAACGAAACGCGAGTGGCGCGCGCGTCCGGATTGGCTCTCGATCAGTCGGACGAAGTGGCTGCGGACGAGCCGCGAGTGCCTCGACTGCTGGGCGCTGTAGCACCTGCAGCTGCGACAGGAATGGTGGTGGGCGGTGCAGGTTTCGAACCTGCGACCCCGTCCGTGTGAAGGACGTGCTCTACCCCTGAGCTAACCGCCCGCGCAGCGCGGCAGCAGGCCGCGCGCGAGTGACCTTCATTGTGCCATGGCGACTTGCGGCGACGACGCCACGGGCGCGCGCCAGACGGCCCTGCCGCCGCTCGCCTTGTCGATCTCGGCGAGCAGCACGGCATGCGCCGCGAGGTCCTCGTCGTCGGCCGCGATGACGACCAGCGAGAGCGACGCGAAGTCGATCGTCCGCATCGCGAGATCGGCGCCGAGCGCGTCGCCGCCGTCCATGACGAGCGAGTCCTGGCCGCGCGTCATCCGGATGTAGACCTCGGCGAGCAGGCCCGCATCGAGCAGCGCGCCGTGCAGCTCGCGCATCGCGTTGTTGACCTCGAAGCGCTTGCAGAGCGCGTCGAGCGAGTTCGACTTGCCGGGAAAGCTGTCGCGGGCCATCGAGAGGCTGTCGGTGACCCGGCAGCCGTGGTCGGCGATCGGCGCGCGCCCGATCCTGCGCAACTCCATGTCGAGAAAGCCGATGTCGAACGCAGCGTTGTGGATGATGAGCTCGGCGCCGCGGACGAACTCGATCAGCTCGTCGGCGATCTCGGCGAAGCGCGGCTTGTCGGCGAGGAAGTCGTCGCTGAGGCCGTGCACCGCGAGCGCGTCGGTGCTGTTGCGCCGCTCGGGGTTGACGTAGAAGTGGACCTTGCGGCCGGTGAGCCTGCGGTTGACGAGCTCGACGCAGCCGATCTCGATGACGCGGTCGCCCGACTCGGGGCTGAGTCCGGTGGTTTCGGTGTCGAGGAAGATCTGCCGCATCGTCGCGCTCAGGCCTCCTTCGCCTGCAACGGCCGCGGCGGCGCCGGAGCGGCGACGCGGCCGCGTCCCCAGAGCCAGAGGGCCACTCCGGCCACGACCATCGGCACGCACAGCCACTGCCCCATCGTCATGTCGAGCGTGAGGTAGCCGAGGAACTCGTCGGGCTGGCGGAAGAACTCGGCGATGAAGCGCAGCACGCCGTAGCCGACGAGGAACGCGCCCGAGACCTGGCCGAGACCGCGCGGCTTCTTGCCGTAGATCCAGAGGACGACGAAGAGGAGCAGACCCTCGAGCGCGAACTGATAAAGCTGGGACGGATGGCGCGGCTGCAGCGAACCCGACTGCGGAAAGACCATCGCCCACGGCAGCGACGGATCGGCGAAGCGCCCCCACAGCTCGCCGTTGATGAAGTTGCCGATTCGCCCTGCCGCGAACCCGGTCGGCACGCACGGTGCGACGAGGTCGGTGACCTCGAGGAACGCGCGCTTCCTCGAGCGCGCGAAGAGCGCGATCGCGACGATGACGCCGAGCAGGCCGCCGTGAAACGCCATCCCGCCCTTCCAGACCATGAAGATCTCGAGCGGATGCAAAGCGTAGTACCCCGGCTTGTAGAACAGCACGTAGCCCAGGCGGCCGCCGACGACGGTGCCGAGGACGCCGTAGAAGAGCAGATCCTCGACGTCGCGCCGCGTCCAGCCACGCTCCGCGAACTGCGGCAGCCGTGCGCGCCGCCAGGCGAGGAAGAGAAAAAGCGCGAAGCCGACCAGGTATGTGATGCCGTACCAGTGGATCGCCAGCGGGATGCCGAAGCGCGACAGGTCGAGCGCGATCGGGTCGAACTGCGGATGCCTCAGCATGCCGAAATCATACGTGGCCGTGCCAGGCCATCCTGAGCAATGCGAACGGTCTCGGCGCTACGATGAGATCCTTCGCTCCGCTCAGGATGACAGGCATGGCCAGCAACCGCCGCTCCAAGAACATCACCGAAGGCACGGCGCGCGCGCCGAACCGGTCGATGTACTACGCCCTCGGCTATCAGGAGAGCGACTTCGGCAAGCCCATGATCGGCGTCGCCAACGGCCACTCGACGATCACGCCGTGCAACTCGGGCCTGCAGAAGCTCGCCGACGCCGCCGTCGACGCGCTCAAGGCGGCTGGCGCGAACCCGCAGATCTTCGGCACGCCGACGATCAGCGACGGCATGGCGATGGGCACCGAGGGCATGAAGTACAGCCTCGTCTCGCGCGAAGTCATCGCCGATTGCGTCGAGACCTGCGTCGGCGGCCAGTGGATGGACGGCGTCCTCGTCATCGGCGGCTGCGACAAGAACATGCCGGGCGGGATGATGGGCATCTGCCGCGCCAACGTGCCGGCGATCTACGTCTACGGCGGCACGATCCTGCCCGGCCGCTACCAGGGCCAGGACCTCAACATCGTGAGCGTCTTCGAGGCGGTCGGCCAGTTCACCGCCGGCCGGATGAGCGAGCACGACTTCCACGAGATCGAGCGCCGTGCGATTCCCGGCAGCGGCTCGTGCGGCGGCATGTACACCGCCAACACGATGAGCTCGTCGTTCGAAGCGCTCGGAATGGCGCTGCCGTACGCGAGCACGATGGCCAACGTCGAGGACGAGATCGTCGGCGCGACGAAGGACGCGGCGCGCGTTCTCGTCGAGGCGGTGCGCCGCGATCTGAAGCCGCGCGACATCGTGACGCGAAAGAGCATCGAGAACGCAGTCGCCGTGATCATGGCGACCGGCGGGTCGACGAACGCGGTGCTGCATTACCTCGCCATCGCGCACGCTGCGGGCGTCGAGTGGACGATCGACGACTTCGAGCGCGTCAGGAAGAAAGTGCCGGTGCTCTGCGACCTGAAGCCGTCGGGGCGCTACCTCGCGGTCGACCTGCACCGCGCCGGCGGCATCCCGCAGGTGATGAAGCTGCTGCTCGACGCCGGACACCTGCACGGCGACTGCATGACGATCACCGGCAAGACGGTCGCCGAGTCGCTGCGAGAGATTTCCGCTCAACCGCGTGCCGGGCAGGACGTCATCCGTCCGGTCGCCGATCCGATGTACGCACACGGCCACCTCGCGATCCTGAAGGGCAACCTCGCCACCGAAGGCGCGGTCGCGAAGATCACCGGCCTGAAGAATCCGACGATCAGCGGCCCGGCGCGCGTCTTCGACGACGAACAGTCGGCGATGGCGGCGATCATGGACCGCAGAATCGTCGCCGGCGACGTCATGGTGCTGCGCTACCTCGGCCCGAAGGGCGCACCGGGAATGCCGGAGATGCTCGCACCGACCGGCGCGCTGATCGGCCAGGGCCTCGGCGAGACGGTCGGACTCGTCACCGACGGGCGCTTCTCGGGCGGCACGTGGGGCATGGTCGTCGGCCACGTCGCTCCCGAGGCGCACGCCGGCGGCACCATCGCGCTCGTCCGCGAAGGCGACCGCATCACGATCGACGCGCATCGGCTGCTGCTGCAGCTCGAGGTCGACGACGCCGAGCTGGCGAAGCGGCGCGAGGCGTGGCGGCCGCCAACGCCCCGCTATGTCCGCGGGGTGCTGGCGAAGTTTGCGAAGAACGCGGCGAGCGCGAGCCGCGGCGCGGTCCTCGACGCCGACTGAGGCGGCGCCGGGCTAGCCCTGGGGCTTGCCTTTGCGGCGCGAGCGCGTGTCCATTCCGAGCGCCGCCAGGTTCTCCTTGCGGCGATCGGACTTCTTCTTCTCCATGCGGTCCATCTCGCGGCGCTTGTTGAGGCCGGACTTGTCCGACCAGATCCACCACAGCGATGCGAGCAGGAACGGAAAGAAGAACTTCCAGAGGTCGCCGGTGAGCTGCCAGTTCCAGGTGCCGACGACACCGATCTCGAGCAGGTTGAGCACGATGAGGACGACGCCAATGAGGACGAACAGCATGTGAACCTCCGGCGCGCGATTGCGTTCGCGCGTCAACGCGGGGCGAGCCCGGCCGTTATCCTGCATGGTAGCCGAGCGGCCCTTCGCCGCGGCCTTCGGAATACGCATGAAATCCTTGCACTTCGTCTCGATCGTGACCGCTTGCATGGTTTCGGCCCCGGCGTGGGCGAGTCCCGACCTGGCGCAGAAGAAGAACTGCCTCGCCTGCCACCAGGTCAACCAGAAGGTGGTCGGCCCGTCGTACAAGGAAGTCGCGCAGAAGTACGCCGGCCAGCCGGACGCCGTCGCCAAGCTCGTCCCCAAGGTGATCAAGGGCGGCACGGGCGTCTGGGGCGCGGTGCCGATGCCGGCGAATCCGCAGGTGAGCGAGGCCGAGGCGAAGCAGCTCGTGCAGTGGATCCTGTCCCTCAAGTAGGGATCGCCGCCGCCACCTCGGGAGAAATCGCGAAGCGCTCGCCGTGCTGCGCGGCGAGCTTCGCCGCGTTGGCGAGAAAGCGCGCGCGACCTTCGGAGGCGATGAACTGGATCGCGCCGCCGGTCCACGCCGGAAAGCCGATCCCGAAGATCGAGCCGATGTTGGCCTCGGCAGCGCTCGTCAGCACGCCCTCGGCAAGGCAGCGCGCGGTCTCGATCGACTGCCGGTAGAGCAGACGCTGGCGAAGCGCGTCGAGGTCGGCGCTGGCACCGTCTTTCGCGAAGTGCGTCGCGAGCCCGGGCCAGAGCCGCTTGGGCGCACCCGCCGGATAGTCGTAGAAGCCGCCGCCGCCGGCGCGGCCGGGACGCTTGAGCTCCTTCACCATCCGCTCGACGAGCAGCTCGCCGACCGACGCGCTGTGCGTGCGCCCCTCGGCGGCGGCGTCGGCGCGCGTCTGCTCGAGGACGTGGACCGAGAGCGCGAGCGACGTCTCGTCGATGACCGCGAGCGGGCCGACCGGCATCCCCGCGGCAAGCGCCGCGTGCTCGATCAGCGGCGCCGCGATGCCCTCGGCGAGCATCGTCGCGCCTTCCATCACGAACGTGCCGAAGACGCGGCTCGTGAAGAAGCCGCGCGAATCGTTGACGACGATCGGCGTCTTGCCGAGCGCGATCACGTAGTCGTAGGCGCGCGCGATCGTCTCCTCGCTCGTCCGCTTGCCGCGGATGATCTCGACGAGCTTCATCTTGTGCACCGGCGAGAAGAAGTGCAGGCCGACGAAGCGCTCGGGGTGCGCGCTCGCGGCAGCAAGGCCGGTGATCGGCAAGGTCGACGTGTTGCTCGCGAAGACGCCGTCGGGAGCGAGCATCGGCTCGGCCTCCTTGGTCACCTCGCCTTTCAGCGCCCGGTTCTCGAACACCGCCTCGACGATCAGATCGCAGCCGTCGAGCGCGCGCACGTCGCCGGTCGGCGCGACGAGCGCGAGCAGCTTCGCCTCGCGCACCGCGTCGAGGCTGCCGCGCGCGACCGCGGCCGACGTCACCTTGCGGATCGCGGCGACGCCGGCCTCGGCCTTCGCGGCCGAGACGTCCTTCAGCACGCACGCGATGCCGCGCGACGCGTTGGCGTGCGCGATTCCGGCGCCCATCATTCCGGCGCCGAGGATGCCGACCTTCTTCGGCTTCCATGCCGGGAACCCCTGCGGCCGCGCCTTGCCCGAACGGATCGCCTGCAGGTCGAAGAAGAACGCCTGAATCATGTTCTTCGCGGTCTGCCCGACCATCACGCGCGCGAGCTTTCGCGCCTCGATCCGGACGGCGCTGTCGAAGTCGACGAGCGCGCCTTCGACCATCGCCTCGAGGATCGCCTGCGTCGCGGGATAGAGGCCGCGCGTCTTCTGGGCGAGCATCGCCGGTGCCACCGCGAGCCCGGCCGCGATCTTCGGATTCGACGGCGTGCCGCCGGGCAGGCGGTAGTCCTTGCGGTCCCACGGCTGGACGGCGTCGGGATGGGCGTCGATCCACGCGATCGCCTGCGCGCGCAGCTCCGCGCGCGTCGCCGCGAGCCCGTCGACCCAGCCGATCTCGTGCGCCTCGCGCGGACCGAAGAGCTTGCCTTCGAGCAGGAACGGACGCGCGTCCACGAGGCCGAAGGTGCGCACGGTCTTGGTGATGCCGGTCGCGCCGGGGATGAGGCCGAGCGTCACCTCGGGCATGCCGAAACGGATCCTGGCGTCGTCGAGCGCGAAACGCGCGTGGCCGATCATCGCGACTTCCCAGCCGCCGCCGAGCGCCGAGCCCGTGAGGAGCGCGACGACGGGACGGCCGAGCGTCTCGAGTGTCCGGTAGCTCTTCGTCAGCGCCTGGATCTCGTGAAAGCCCGGCACCGCGTGCTTCTCTTCGAGCGTCAGCACGTGCCGAAGCGCGGCGCCGGCGAAGAACGTCTCCTTCGCTGACGCCAGCACGACGCCGCGGATCTTCTCCTTGTCGGCGACCGCCTGCGCCGCCGCGGCGGCGAGGTCGCGCTGCCACTCGACCGTCATCGTGTTGACGGCGGCGCCGGGAGCGTCGAACGTGATCGTCAGGATCCGGTCGGCGTCGATCTCGTAGCGAAGCGTCTCCATGGTGGCTCCGTCAGACGCGCTCGATCACCGTCGCGATCCCCATGCCGCCGCCGACGCACAGGGTGACGAGACCGCGCTTCAGCTTCCTGCGCTCGAGCTCGTCGAGCAGCGTGCCGACAAGCATCGCGCCGGTCGCGCCGAGCGGATGGCCCATCGCGATCGCGCCGCCGTTGACGTTGACCTTCTCGTGCGGCACGCCGAACTCGCGCATGAAGCACATCGGCACCGCGGCGAACGCTTCGTTGACCTCGAACAGGTCGATGTCGTCGATCGTGAGACCCGCCTTCGCGAGCACCTTGCGCGTCGCCGGCATCGGCCCGGTGAGCATGATCGTCGGGTCGGCGCCCGAGAGCGCGGTCGCCGCGACGCGCGCACGCGGCGTCAAGCCGAGCGATTTGCCCATCGCCTCGCTGCCGACGAGGACCGCGGCAGCGCCGTCGACGATCCCCGAGGAGTTGCCCGCGGTGTGGACGTGCTCGATCCGATCGACCTGCGGATAG
>Ga0207706_10000271_pt1 | contig 56353 bp, 46 predicted proteins | sample KBSC53metaG_FD_184318 | JGI IMG/M metagenome (GOLD analysis project Ga0207706, IMG submission 184318) | Corn rhizosphere microbial communities from Kellogg Biological Station, Michigan, USA - KBS C5-3 metaG (SPAdes) (version 2) | ecosystem: Host-associated > Plants > Roots > Rhizosphere > Soil ... | reverse complement strand
GATGGTGCCCACGCCGTCGATCGTCTCGCCGACCGCGATGCCGATCCGCTCCAGCGCACGCGCGTGGGGCAGCACCGCGCGTCCGCCCACGATCACGGCGACGTGCGCCGGAAGTTGTTCGCGGAGCTGACCCAGCTCGCCAAGCATTTTGCCGACGTCCTCGGCGTAGACGACGCTAAGCGCGACCGCCCGCGCACTCCCTGCGATCGCTGCTCGCGCGATTTCCGCCGTCGGCACGTCGCCGCCGAGAAAGACCGGGCGCCACCCCACCGCCGCGGTCGCAGCCCCGACCAGCGCCGCCCCGATCACGTGGCGGCTACCCACCGGGGTGGCGACGAGTACCAGTGGAGCGCCGTCCGGGACCGCCATCGTTTGTATTGCCGCAACGATGAACGCTTCTATGATCGCGGACGCCATGTGCTCCTCGGCGATGGACAACCGCCCGCTGTGCCAGTGGTCGCCGATATCCCGCAGAAGCGGCACGACCGATTGCTCGAGAAACGCCGGCGTACCGATCACGGCAGCGCTCCGCCGGAGCAGTTCGTCGAGCCCGCGGGCATCGAGGGTCTGAATGCGGTCGAGCGCGGTCTCGATGAAGCTCTTATCGGCATCCACCCCGGGTGCCGCCTCCACGGCACTGCGGTCTTTCGCGGCCCGATCGCCTGCGACGAGCTCCGCGAGGTCGCTCGTCGGCAGCGTTGCAACGCGGCCAATCCTGCGCCCTGCGGCGACGGCGGCGTCGAGCAGGCGGAGACGCTCGACGTCGGCGTCGGAGTACAGGCGCTCGCCACCGGAGGTCCGGGTGGGTGTGACGGCGCGATATCGACGTTCCCAAATACGGAGTACGTCGTGTGACAGTCCCGTCCGCTCGGAAACAACGGCAATCGGATGACGGGGCAGGGCCGCTGCGGCAATTCGTTCGGCTTTCACGGCCCAAACATGTAATGTTGTCCAGCCTTTGTAAAGAAAAATACTGGACAATAGCTTGACAAACGTGCAGGCTGGCGCGACAATACATCGACAACCACTGGACAAAAGGTCGGCACCGTTACCGGCCGGTAACCCAAAGCTCAGGACTAGCCGATGTTGAAGAACCCAACTCTCGCGCTGACGCTGCTCGCAACGCTTGCCGTCTCGGCCTGCAACAACGATGACGACGTGACCGCGCCGGCCACCACCGCCGAGCTCCGCGTCGTGCACGCGTCACCGGACGCGCCTAACGTCGACGTGCTCGTCGACAATACCGCGGCGCTGACGAACGTCGCGTACAAGGCGGCGTCGACCTACCTCCAAGTCCCGTCAGGCAGCCGAAATCTGAAGGTTCGGGCCACGGGTACGACAACCGTTGTTATCGACCAGACGGCCACGCTCAACCAGGGCAGCGCCTATACCGTGATCGCCACCGGACGCGTCGCGTCGATCGCACCGCTGGTCCTCACTGACGATCAGACGAGCCCCGCGGCAGGGAACGTCCGCCTGAGACTCGTCCACGCGTCGCCGGCGGCCGGGAACGTCGACATCTATGTGAACGCGCCGACTGCCGACATCACTACCGCGACGCCGACGCTCGCGAACGTCGCGTTCCGGGTCGCCTCCAACTACCTGGAAGTTCCCGCTGGGACGTACCGCGTGCGCATCACGCCGGCGGGCACGAAGACCGTGGCGATCGACGTCAACAACGTCGCCCTCACGGCCGGTCAGGTGCGGACGGCCGTCGCGGTTGACGCGCCGGGTGGTGGAGCGCCCCTCAGCGCGATCCTCCTCGCCGACAAGAACTGAGTGGCGCCACGCCTAACGGCGCGGCCCGGCCACTGACGTCAGTGGCCGGGCCGCACCGAACACGACTCTACAGGCAGCCGCGAAGGGATCGAGCCGCGTTACGCGCGCACGAGCTTCTTGTAGGCGACGCGATGGGGCTGATCGGCGTCGGGACCCTTTCGCTTCTTCAGGTCCTCGATGTACGACTGGTAGTTCCCCTCGTGCCACACGACCTCGCTGTTCCCTTCGAATGCGAGGATGTGGGTGGCAATGCGGTCGAGGAACCAGCGATCGTGCGAGATCACGACCGCGCAGCCAGCGAAGTCGAGCAGCGCCTCCTCGAGCGCACGCAGCGTGTCGACATCGAGGTCGTTCGTCGGCTCGTCGAGCAGTAGCAGGTTGCCGCCGCTCATGATCGTCTTCGCGAGATGCAGGCGATTCCGCTCGCCGCCTGACAGCGTGCCGACCTTCTTCTGTTGATCGGTGCCCTTGAAGTTGAAGCTCGAGAGGTAGGCGCGGCTGTTGATCTCCTTCTTGCCGACCATCACCTGCTCCTGCCCGCCAGAGATCTCTTCCCATGCCGTCTTGTTCGGGTCGAGCGTGCGGGTCTGATCCACGTACGCCAGCTGCACCGTCTCGCCGACCTTGAGCGTGCCGTCGTCGGGCGTTTCGCTGCCGGTGATCATCCGGAACAGCGTCGTCTTCCCCGCCCCGTTAGGTCCGATCACGCCAACGAGGCCACCACGCGGCAGCGAGAAGCTCAAACCGTCGAACAGGAGCTTGTCGCCATAGCCCTTCTTGAGATTGTCCGCGATCACCACGTCATTGCCTAACCGTGGCGCCGGCGGGATCACGATCTCGTTCTGTGCTATCTTCTCGAACTGCGTGTCGCTCGCCAGCTCCTCGTACTTCTGGATGCGCGCCTTGCTCTTCGCCTGACGTGCGCGCGCCGACATCCGCACCCACTCGAGCTCGCGCTCCAGAGTACGCTGCCGTGCCGAGGCCTGCTTCTCCTCCTGCGCGAGCCGCGTGCGCTTCTGGTCCAGCCATCCCGAGTAATTGCCCTCGTACGGTACGCCACGCCCGCGATCGAGCTCGAGAATCCACTTCGCGACGTTATCCAGGAAGTAGCGATCGTGCGTGATGGCAACGACGGTTCCCGGAAACGTCTCGAGGTGATGCTCGAGCCACGCGACGCTTTCGGCATCGAGGTGGTTCGTCGGCTCGTCGAGCAGCAGCATGTCGGGCTCGGACAAGAGCACCCTGCATAACGCGACCCGACGACGCTCACCGCCGGACAGGTTCGTCACCTCGGCGTCCGCGGGTGGCAGGCGAAGCGCGTCCATGGCCACCTCGATCTTGTTGTCGAGGTTCCAGAGGTCGTGCGCGTCGATCTGCTCCTGCACCTTCGCCTGGCGATCGAGCAGCTTCTGCATGGCGTCGTCGTCCATTGGCTCGGCGAAGGCCATGGAGATCTCCTCGAACTCCTTGAGCAGGCCACGCTGAGCGGCCACCGCTTCCTCGACGTTGCCCTGTACGGTCTTCGCGGGATCGAGCTGCGGCTCCTGAGGCAGGAAGGAGATGCGCGTTCCGGCATGCGGCCACGCCTCGCCCTGAAACTCCTGGTCGATGCCCGCCATGATACGGAGCAGCGACGACTTCCCTGCGCCATTGGGGCCAAGGACGCCGATCTTGGCGCCAGGGTAGAACGAAAGCCAGATGTCGTCGAGGATCACGCGCGAAGGTGGAACCACCTTGCGCAGGCCTTTCATGACGTAGATGAACTGCGGCGCCATTCGTCGGGAATCGGGAATAGGGAATCGGGAACCAGAGGGGCGCCGGGAAATGTAAGTGCCCCGGGGACGGGAGACGGATCAGACCGGGAACGGGAACCGGGAACAGAAGCTCCGTGGAGCCTCGGTTCCGGGTTCCCCGTTCCCGGTTCCCTCTATTCCTATTCCCGATTCCCGCGCTTCTTCACGCGGCCCTTCTCGTCCAGCGTGTCGAGCCCGCTCCGGATCTTGCGCACGTAGCCTAACGTTTCCCGGTATCGCCAGCGAGGCACGGCGGGTGCCACCGTCTCGACGTTCCGCCACGATCGCTGATCCAGCGACCGCTGGACGCACGCGCGCTGGGCGTTCATGATGGTGCCCTCGCCCGCGTTGTAGCTCGCGAACATGAACTCGCGGCGGTCTGCCTCGATCGAGTCCCGCTCCCATCGGCGCCAGAGCGACCGGTCGTGCATGATGCCGGCGGCAATGTTCCATTCGGGATCGTCGATCGATCCGAACCCCGATGCGCGCGACGTAATGTCCTTGTACGTCGACGGCATGAGCTGCATGAGCCCACGTGCGCCCACCCAGCTTTTCGCGTTCGGGTTCATCTCGCTCTCGGCCATCGCCTGCGCCTTGAACACGCGCCAGTCGTAGCCCACGCCGAAATACCGCTTGCTGTATTTGCGAAACGTCTGGTCGTACCTATCGGCGTCGCGCTGTCCCTGGGCGTCGGCGAGGCGGGCAGTGCCGATTGCGAGCAGGATACCCACCCCCACGGACGCGCGACTGGTCAATTCAGCGCTCCGCCGATGATGATCGCGATCGCGAGGAACAACGCAGCGATGAAAATCGCAACGGCGACGTTGCCGTTCTTGAGCTCCGCTTGAAAATCGACGGACGGTGTGAGGATGTCGATCAGCCGATACGAAACGAACATGAGCACGACGCCCAGACCCGCATAGAGGAAGTTCAACGCGATAACGCGCCATTCCATCGGAGAGCTCCGGGTTGTTGGAGACTGCTATCAGCGGCTAGTGGTGATCGGCCCAAACGTTATCCTCGTACAGGTTCGCGTGCACCATCCAATTGAAGACAACAGGCAGGAACTTGCCGTTGACCTTCTCGCACGCGTCGCTGGTCGCGATCGCGCTTGCCGGACCGAAGACCGGCCTGCCGTTGCTCACCTCTCTCCACCGGGAAGTCTGCGTCAGCCTCGGGACGCACATGTTCGTGTGCAGGTGCCACTGCGCGATGCCGAGCGGCACGCGCGCGTTCAGCTGCTCCGGCGTCGCGTCCTTGGGCGCCGTGTACATCGCGCCGACCAGCCGCAGAGATCCGTCGGGATTGCGCTTGTACAGCAGCGACGACGGCTGCGCCGGATCGAACTTGAATCGTTCACGGATCGCGAGGCGCAGATTCGTGAAGTGGTAGACGGGCTGGTTCTTGATGCTCGGAGCGAACATCCGATAGCCATCGCGCTCGGCCACGCTCACGTCCTTGTATTTCGTGAGCGCGACGCGTGCCTGGTCCACGAGCTGGGCGGCGCGCGCAGAGTCCGCGCGTGAAGCCACGCGCATCGGCGACATTCGCATGTGCGGATTCGCCGTCATCGCGCCAGACATAGTCTCGTCGACAGCACGAGATGGATCCGCCGCGGCTTCGTTATCGGAGTGTTTGTGCGACCCGGCCTTCGCGGAAGGCGCAGCGTCGTGATGGTGAGCGGTGCCTGCGGTCTGCGCCGAAGCGCGTGAGGCGGCGAATCCGACCGCGAGTGCGATGGTGGCGCTTCCAGCGAGTGCGAGGCCCAACGTGCCGGCCATGGGGATTGCTCCAGAAAAGGTGCGTGGCATCCCTACACCCGCGGCCGCTGTGTGGTTTCGAACGCCCGGCGACGGGCGGCGGGGGACGGGCGACGGAAAAACCCTCGGGAGGCTCATCTCGCGTGGAGAAGAGACGCCTCCCGAGGGCTCTACGTTTCTACCCGTCGCCCGCCGCCCGTCCCCCGCCGCCGGCTACTTAGGCAACGTCGTCACCGGCTCGATCTGCGCGCGAATCTCGCCATTTGGATTCGCCTCGGTATGCACGTTCACGTAGGCGCGCCCTGTCCGCATGAGCACCAGCAGCGAGTCCAACGCGACGCCCGGCAGCTCGATTTTCGATTCGTCGAACGACCCGCTGGCGAGACTGCCGGTGAGCGGCCCAGTCGGAGTGGACGTCGTGAACAGCGTCACGGCAATCGGGCCGGCCGAATCAGCGACCGCGGTATGGATGTGCGCCATCATCACGCCGGTGATCCCAGTGACATTCACATTGAATCGAATCGTCGAGTCGCTCAGCAGCTCGAACGTCGCCGACCCCGTCGCCGTCGTCTCCACCGGGTTTGGACGTTCGTTCGCTCCGGTGAGGGACGGGGCGTCGAAACGATCGAGTGGCGGCTGCTCACCCTTGGCGGCAAGCTGACCACGAACGAGGCCAGCGAGGTTTCCCGTTGCGTGAATGTCGACGTAGGCGGAGCCATTGCTCATCAGCTTCGCAAGTGAATCCAGGCTGAAACCCAACGCGCCCTCGGGAATCAATCCGGCCACGAGCGTGGGGTTGGTCAGCACGCTGTCGGTTGGATTCGTATACAATGTGGCGATAATGGGTCCGGAGCCGATGGCCGCGCCGCCAAGATGGATGTGCGCCGCGATCGCGGACGTGACGTTCGTCGTGGTGATGGCATACGTCAGCTGACGCCCCACCTCACCAAGGTCCGGCTGACGGATGCTCAATTGCGCGATCGCAGTAGCCGCCGTAACCACCGGAACCGGCCGGACCTGGAACCCGGTCATTACTGCCGTGAACCTCTGCCGACTGCTGTCGGACAGGCCTAGGGTATTGTCTTCGTTACAGGCAACGAGCGTGGGGACAACGAACACGCTGAGTGCCGCGAAACGTGCGAGACCCATCAGTTGCTCCGGAATCGTTTTGGTATTGCAGGTATTACGCGTGGGGCAGAACCCCCGCAAGAATCGGGGCAGACTCAAGCGTACACCAATCTCGGCGAGAGGCGTTCGTTCCGCACGGCTTCGCCGCTCAATAGCTTTTACCCCTCAATGGACTTCTCCAACATCGCGAGCACGCTCTCGGGGCGCCCTCTCGTGGCACTGCCCCTTTTGTTCGTTGCCGGCGTGCTAACGAGTCTCACACCTTGCATTTACCCGATGATCCCCATCACGGCGGCTATCGTGGGCGGACAGACTGCCGGGGAGATACGGACCGACCGGTGGCGTCCCCTGCTGCTGTCGCTCACGTACGCGATCGGGCTCGCAACGGTCTATTCGGCCCTGGGACTTTTCGCCGGGCTTACGGGTACCCTCTTTGGGAGCATAAGCACCAACCCGTGGCTGTACTTCGCCATGGCGAATTTCCTGGTGATCGCCGCGCTGGCGTTGCTCGACGTCGTGCCGATCCGAATCCCGGCGGCGTTGGTCGAGCGGGCATCGTCAGCGGGTACTGGCGGGCGGTTTTCCGGGGCATTCATCATGGGCGCGATGTCCGGGCTGGTCGCCGCCCCCTGCTCGGCGCCCGTCATGGCGGCGGTGCTGACGTGGGTGACCACGACGAAAAGCGCCGTGCTCGGATTCGCCTATCTGTTCGCCTTCTCGCTTGGAATGTGCGCACTGCTGGTCGCCGTGGGGGTCTCGAGCGGCACATTGAGTCGCATGCCGAGGGCGGGCATCTGGATGGTTCGTATCAAGCGGGTTTTTGCATTCGTGATGCTCGGTGTCGCGGAGTACTACCTGATCAAGATGGGGCAATTGATCATATGACTAGCTATCAGCCATCAGCCATCAGCCATCAGCTCAAACGGCGCGGCTGGTTCGTGATCGGCGCGCTTGCTGCCATCGCGACTGCGCCGGGCATCTCGGTTCCCGGTTCCCTGTTCCCCGTTCCCGTTCTGCAAGCGCAGGAAACCGGACTCCCCGTCGGCGCCAAAGCGCCCACGTCGACCGTCGTCGAGACGCTCGATGGGAAGTCATTCGACATCGGGCAGTACGTGGGCAAGACGCCGATGCTCCTCGAGTTCTGGGCGACGTGGTGCCCGCTGTGCAAGCAGCTCGAGCCCACCATGATCGACGTGGCGAAGCGGTACGGGAGCAAGGTCAAGTTCATCGGCGTTGCCGTATCGGTGAATCAGACGCCCGAGCGAGTAAAGCTCTACGCCGAGAAGCACGGGCTGCCGATGGAGGTGTACTACGACCGCAAAGGCGCCGCCGCCGATGGGTACGATGCCGCCGCGACGTCCTACGTCGTCATCGTCGACAAGACCGGAACGGTCGTATACACCGGTCTTGGCGGAACGCAGAACCTCGAAACCGCGATCAAGAAGGCGTTAGGCGCTCCAGCCGCGCCAGGAGCGTAGCCCGGTCGACCAGCTCAGGCAGCGGTCAGATGGGTTTCGGCGAACTGGCGTCATGCTTTGTGAACAACAGCGTCTGACGCCGCCCGCCGACCGCGGACTGAACGATGTTCACCTGATCGTCCCAGCGATCGAACAGGACACGCATCGTCAGGTGGGCGCCGGTCATCGACCGCACGGACGGCGCCCGAAGCGTGACCCAGACGAGATCGTCCGTGCGACGCATGCCCGCGAGGACCAGCGGCGCTCGCCGCCCAGCGCCGTCCGACACCAGCACGGTCTCCCCGACATATCGCGCCACCGCCGTGTCGGCAGGCATCGGGATCGGCGCGCCCGGCGTCGGGGCCCGGCGAGTCACCGCCGCGGAGAAGTCGTCGAGAAACACGCGCACGACGAGCTGCGGGGTGCCGTCCGGGAGCGTCGTGAGCTCCGTGAGCGTCGTGTGTAGCGGATGCGCGTCAGCAACTGTGGCTCGCACGCCAAAGGCGAGCACCAGTATCGCACCCACCGCCGCCCAGCGTCGCGCGGCTACCATGGGTACCGCTCGAGCATCCAGCGCGACGCGACCGACATCACCACTACCGACACCGCGAGCGTTCTGATACGCACAGGTCGGCCGAGGTCCGGCCGGCGCGACGCGGACACGACGACGCCGATCGCGCGATCGATTGCCGCGAACGAAAGGAACGCCAGCGCGATCACAATGAGCTGGCCAACCTCGAGCCCGACATTGAACCCGAAGAGCGGCACCGCGATCCGGTCCACGAACAGGCTGCGCAGATAGTTCGCGAAGCCGGCGCCGTGCACGAGGCCGAAAACGCCGGCAAACACGGGACGATATCGCCGACCCCACAGCGCGGCCGACCGATCACGAACGAAGAGATTCTCGAGCGCCGTCGCCACGATCGTCACCGGAATGAGAAACTCGATCACGCGCGACGGCAGGGCGACCGCGCCGGTCACCGCGAGGGCAAGCGTCACCGAGTGTCCAAGGGTGAACGCCGTGACAACCCACGTACACTCGCGCCAGTCCTTGAAGCGATAGATCGCGGCGAGCGCGAGAAGGAACAGAATGTGGTCGGCGCCGCGCGGGTCCGTGATGTGACGGAAGCCAAGCGTGCCGAAAGCGAAGAGCTCAGACATGGGGAACCCCACCGAGCGCGGCCAGCGTCCGGCGCGCCACCGCGGCCTGCGTCGGACTGAACAACGGGTTGAGCTCGAGCGCCTTCGCGATCAGCGAACGTGCCGAGGTTGAATCTCCGGCCGCGGCCGCGATCATGCCTGCGTGATAGAAGAGGGTTGCGTCCTCCGTGCCCTGGGAAAGCGCGGCGGTTGCGGCGGTGCGGGCGTCGTTGATGCGACCGGATTTGTACGAGGCCCAGGCGAGCAGGTCGTAGCCGTACACATCTCGACGTGTCGCGATGTCGGTGCGCGCGTCGCGCAGAACGGGTGCAACGTCGCGGTCGTGATCGAGCAGGAACAGCCCCCAGGCCCGATGGATCGCTCCCGGCTGGCTCAGCGCCGCGACGGCCATCGCGTCGGCAAACGACCGCGCTTGCGCCGTGTCGCCGAGCGCGGCGTACGCATCGCTCATGGCACCTAACGTCGCAGGGTCGAGTTGCACGGCGATGGCGCGGGAGCCGTAGTCGAGCACTGCGTTCCAGTCCCCGGTGGCGGCGGACAGCCGCGTTAGGCCGCCGAGTGCCCGGTAATCTCTCGGGAGCACCGCGAGGGCGCGGTGGAACGACGAGTCGGCCTCCCGGTGCTGGCCAGCCCTGAAATAGAGCTCGCCGAGTCGGTAGTGGAACCACGCCAACTGCTCGCGTGGAACGTCGCTCGATCGCGCCATCCGAGCCGTTGATTGACGGAGGATCGCCTGCGCTTTGTGCAGACGGCCGGTGACCTCGTACCAACGCGCCAGTCGCGCGGCGATGGACGGCTTGTCGGCATCGCCGGAAACGGTGGCGAAGTGCGCCGCCGCGCTGTCGTAGTCGCCGACCTCGAGCTCGACTTCAGCGAGCAGGGCGGCATGGCTCGCATCCGTGCTGTCGGACGCGTACAGCGTTCGTGCCGTGCGAAGGGCTGCCGTGAAGTCGTGCTGCGCGAGCAACGCTGACGTGAGCAATACGTACGTTCCCGCGTTATGCGATGTGCGCAATGCGAGCGAGCGTTCAGCGAGTTGCGCGGCGCGCTCGTAGTCCGGGTAACTGCCGGTCTCCCGTGCCCGCTGCAGGTAGAGGGCCGCGAGGCTGGAGCGGTCGGCGGCACTGAACGAGTCCTCGGCGATGCGCTGCTCGTAGAACGCGATGTTCAGCGAGCGGATCTCCGATTCGCTCTTAGCCGGCGCGGTTGGCGCGGCGGTTACCTTGTGCGGTCGCCCGAAAGCGAAAGCGGCTCCGCCAAACGCGACCGCACCGATCGCAATCCACTCCTTCCGACCCATCGCGCCTCCAACAATTGGGGACTCTGTTCCCAATACGCCGGCTGGGCGCGATCGGATTTATTCAAACCTCCTTCAACCACGAACGCTGAGCGCGCAGACGACGCTTCGCGTCGTGCGCTGCGAACGCTGGACGGCTGTAGGCAGTTGGTTCCAAGTGATCTTCAGCGTTTCCCGCGACTGGGCGAAGCGCCGTCAGCGTTTTCAGCGTTCGTGGTTGGTGGGCGATTTCACACGACTCTGACCCCTTTGGTCCGGCTGCCGACGACCTCAGAGGCAACGGAGAGGAGCCCATCCACGAGCGCGCGAATGTGGGCGCGCGTCGACCGCGGGTTCATCATCGTCACACGAAGGACGCGTCGACCACCGAGCAGCGTTGCCGTAATCCAGCCCGCGCCCGATTTGTTGTACCGCTCCCGGATCTCGCGGTTGATCGCGTCGAGCGTCTCGTCGTCCGCTTGCTTTTCCCCCACATAGCGGAAGCAGAGAATGTTCGAGTCTGGCTCGTGAAGCAGCTCGAACTCCGAGTGCATCGCGAGCTCCTCGCGGACCTGTACCGCCAGATCGCACAGGTGATCGTGCAGCGCCGCGATGCCCCGACGCCCGAGACGCTGGAGCACCACCCACAGCTTGAGCACATCGGCGCGTCGCGAGCACTGGAAGCTCCGAACGCCCTGATCCCGAACGCGCGCTGCGTCGTCTTCGCCATGAAACAGATATGGTGCCCGTTGGGCGAACGCCGCCTGCAGCTCTCGCTCGGAACGGACCAGCAGCATCCCCGCGGGCAACGGCAGCAGCATCATCTTGTGCGGGTCCCACGCGATCGACCGCGCCCGTTCCATCCCGCGCACGCGATGCCGATGCCGGTCCGACATCACCGCCGTCGCGCCATGCGCGCCGTCGATGTGCAGCCAGATTGCTTCGCCGTCGCACAACGCCCCGATCGCGTCGAGATCGTCTATTGAACCCGTTGCCGTGTGACCCGCCGTGGCGACGACCGCCATGATCGGGATCTGCCGCTCGCGCAGCCGCCCGATCTCCCGCTCCAGCGCACCGACATCCATGCGGTAGTTCGTCGACGGAATGACGATCGCGCTGCGCATCCCGAGTCCGAGCTCGGCGACGGCACGAGTGACGGCGTAATGCGTGTGCTCGCCGCAGAGCACAACCGGTCGTGGTTCGGTGATACCGTTCATCCACGAATCGGGGAGTGCGGCGGCGCGCGCGGCGAGAAGCGCCGTGAACGTCGCTTCAGTTCCGCCTGATGTGAGCGTTCCCCCGCTGCCCGCCGGGAAGCTCACCGCGTCGCACATCCAGCGAATGACGCGATGCTCGAGCGATGTGAGCGTCGGCGACATTTCCTCGACGGCCACTGACTGGTTGAGCGCCGAGATCACCGCGTCGGTCCAGACGGCGGTCGACAGCGGAAACGACACCTGGTGGCCCATATACATGGGGTGCGCGAGCCGATTCGCGTCCGCGAGAATGTCACGCTCGATACGAGCGACGATCGTCGCGAGGTCGGTGCCCTGCTCCGGCATCGGCCCGTCGAAGCGCGCAGCGATCTCGTTAGGTGAGCGGCCGGATGACACCGGACCTTCACCGCGGCGGGTGGCCTCGAAGTACCTCGTGGCCAGCCCGATGACCTGGGCCGCCACGTCCGCGCTTGCGTCGCCCTCGAGCGTGGCAATGACGTCCGTAACATCTTCCATCATGGACTTCGTTGAGAGGGTGATCCCGTGAGCGGCAGCGTCAGCAGATGCCGCGCCGGCTGCGGATCGTCGCTCAGCGAACATTCGATCTCGGTGATCTCCACCGGCCCATCGACCCGAAACGACAGCAGCGCTCGGCGCTCGGCGGCGCCGAGCTCACGGTAGAAGCTCAGCGTGATGTGCGGCGTGAACGCGAAGCGAGGGCGCGCGTGGGTCACGCCGCTGTGTTTGATGCGTTCGTGCAGCTCGCGAAGTGGCCCGTGCGGATTGAGCTCCAGCACGATGATGTCGGTCTGCATGAACCTAACGGTGTTGCCCACCCGGAGCGTGAGCGGTGGTGTCGAGCTCGCGATTGGCTCGAGCTTCGACCGCAGCTCCTCGATCGGCGTTGTCGGAGCGATCGGCCCGGCGCCGGATGACCCGATGATCGTGATGTGCGGCGGCATGAGCCGCGCGAGCTTCGGATCGAAGCGGGCCTGAACCTCGCCGACCAGGGCGGCGAGCGATGGCTGGAGTGGGGCGACGACGTATATACCCGTCCCCGGCCGCCAGCGTCGCGACGGTTTTGCCGGGGACCCGCCTGGCTTTCCCTTCACCGTATTCTCGGTGCCATGGCTCAAATAATATCGGCGCCGGTAAGGCCGGGCCGCCATGTGCTGGTCGCGCCTTGGCGACGATGCCCGTCGGCGGCATCATTCCTGAACCGTGACTACGACCCTCGATGCGACGGCCGCCGTGCGCCGCGCGAATGAGTTTTCCACCGTCGCGCTCGGCGCGCTTCCCTCGCCGCTCGAAGAAGTCCATCGCTTGCGTGCGGCGCTCGGCACCAACGCGCGCATTTTCGTCAAGCGCGATGACGCGATTCCGTTCGGGTTCGGCGGCAACAAGGTTCGGAAGCTCGCCGTCGTCGCAGCGCAGGCGCTCGCCGACGGCGCCGACACACTCATCACGGTGGGCGGGGTACAGTCGAACCATGCCCGCGCGACCGCGGCCACCGCGGCGAAGCTCGGCCTGCGCTGTCATCTGATCGCGAACGGCAATCGGCCCGACAAGCTCACGGGCAACGCGCTGCTCGACGCGCTATTGGGTGCCGAGGTCGAATACGTGGCGGCGCGCACGGACCGCGTGCCGGCGATGAAGCGGGCGGCCGAGCGCATTCGCGCGGCTGGCGGGAATCCGGTCGAGGTACCGCTGGGGGCGTCGACTCCGGTCGGCGCGATCGGTTTCGTGCGGGCCGTCGGAGAGCTGCTCGATCAGGGCGTGCGGCCGGACGTCATCGTTCACGCGACGTCGTCGGGGGGAACGCAGGCCGGCCTCACTGCCGGGTGTGTGCTGCACGGACTCTCGACGCGCGTGATCGGTGTCAGTGCGGACGATCCGGCAGCCGACGTCGAGCACCAGGTTCGCTCGATCATCGACGGCATGAAGGCGCCGCTCGGATCCGTCATGGAGGCGATCGCACGCGACGCGCGGATCGAGGTCGACGACACGTTCGTCGGTGGCGGCTATGGCGTGCCGACGCCGGCGTCTATCGAGGCGCAGGGGCTCGCTGCTCGCACGGAAGCGCTGTTCGTGGACCACACCTACACGGCGAAAGCGCTCGCGGCCCTCGTTCAGTACGTGCGCGACGGTCGGATTCCGGGCGACGCGACGGTGGTGTTCTGGCACACAGGTGGGCAGGTGGGACTGTTCGCCTAACGACTCTTGACTCGGGACTCGGGACTCGGGACTCGGCTTCGAGGCTATTACCCGGAGACGAAGGCTCGTCGGGGCTAATGGCTTCGCGGCCGAGTCCCGATGTCCCGATGTCCCGATGTCCGTAGCGGAACCGATCCGGTCGTCCGCCTACCAACTCCCCCGCTCTCCTGTCGCTGTGACGACCGCGGCGAGGCGCTCGGCCGCGTTGCGCCAGTTGGTCTCCACGGCCGCCTGCGCGGCGGGCGCGTTGCCGGCGCGAATCGCCTTGACGATCGCGCGGTGCTCGACCACGGACGTGTGCAGCTCCGACGTGAGCATGCTGACGTAGAGCCGTTCGTAGCGCTCCGCCTGCGGCTTCACCGTGTCGTGCAGCGACCGTACACGACGCCCGGCCGCTTTCATGTAGCAGCGGTGGAACCGTTCATCGAGCTCGAAGATCCGACCATGGTCGGGGCGCGGAGCGGCCGCCGCGGCGCGGAACGCGTCGTTGATCTCGGTCAACTCGGCGGCGAGCGCGGTGCGCTCGGCGCTCGTGCCTAACGCAGCGCGGGACGCCGCCAGGCCCTCGAGGGCGCCGACGAGCACGAACAGCTCGTGCGCGTCCTCGCTGGTGAGCGGCGCGACCGTGGGGCGCGTCTGCTGGAGCGTCGGCGAGTCGACGACGTACCCTTCCTGCTGCAGCCGCTGAAGCGCGCCGCGCACCGGCGTGCGACTCACGCCGAGCCGGCTCGCGACATCCGTTTCGACGAGGCGCGTACCCGGCGCGAGCCGCCCGTCTATGATCAGGGCGCGGAGGCGCTCGTAGACCTCCTGCGGACGGGCGTGCTTGCGCGAGCTGGCAGACGTGTGCATAATTGTATCGTAATTTGTATACAAATTTCAGACTATTTACCAGTCCCCCAGCCGCAGTGCAAGAGTCGTCGCTCGCCCCACGCCCGCGCTACGAAGCGGACGGCATCGTCCTTCGCACGCTGACCACCAACGCCGAGTACGACGAGGCCGTCGCCCTCCAGGATGAGATCTGGGGCGCCGGGTTCACGGACCGCGTCCCCGCGTCCATTCTCCGCGTCGCCCAGAAAGTGGGTGGCGTCACCGCAGGCGCGTTCGACGCACAGGACCGAATGCTCGGATTCGTGTTCGGCCTCACAGGTCTGCGCGATGGTCGGCCGGTCCACTGGTCCGACATGCTCGCCGTCCGTGAGGACGCGCGTGGCAAGCAGCTTGGCGAAAAGCTGAAGACGTACCAGCGCGACCTGGTGCATGCCGTCGGCGTCGAGACGATGTTCTGGACGTTCGACCCGCTCGTCGCGCGCAATGCACATTTCAACCTCAACCGACTCGGCGCTCGCATCGCCGAGTACATTCCGAACTTCTACGGGTCGAACACCGGAAGCATCCTGCACGGCGCACTCCCGACGGACCGTTTCGTCGCCGAATGGCAGCTCACGGCAGCCGATCGCAAAACCCGCGACGCGGCGGCACGGCAGCGCGAGCGGCCGGCCGCGGATCTGGCGCGCACGGCCGTCGCCGAGAACGGACGCGTCCGGGTCGTCGAACCGCTGCCGGATGCGAGCCGGGTGCTGGTGCCGGTCCCGCGCGACATCGAAGCCCTGCTCGGCGCCAGCCAGGAAGCGGCGCTCGCGTGGCGCCTCGCGACGCGCGAGGCGATCATGCACTACCTGGCGTTAGGCTATCAGGTCACCGCGTTTTACCGAGGCACCGAGAACGAACTGCCCGCCTACGAGCTCACGCACTCCCCCTCCCGACCAGCATGACCACTCTCCGTCATATCCGGCTGCGCGAGATTCGCCTCCCGCTGAAGGAATCGTTTCGCATCTCGTCCGGCGTGATCTCCGACCGGCGCATCCTGCTCCTCGAGCTCACCGACGTGAACGGCGTCACGACGTGGAGCGAGTGCGTCGCAGGCGAATCACCCAACTACACGCCCGAAACGATAGACACAGCGTGGACGGCCATCACACAGTGGGTTGCGCCGCGCGTGCTGGGAAAGGCGTTCGAGCAGCCGGGTGACATCCACGTCGCGCTGGACAAGGACTTCCGCGGCCACAACATGGCGAAGGCGGCGGTGGAGATGGGCATGTGGGGGCTGGCCGCCATGGCGGCCGGACTCCCGCTCGGCAAGTTCATCGGCGGAACCCGAACCTCGATCCCGACCGGCATCTCGCTCGGCATCGAGAAGACCCCGGCCGCGCTCGTGGACAAGGCGCGCGCCGCGGTGAAGGAAGGGTACCGCAAGGTCAAGATCAAGATCATGCCGGGATCCGACGTCGAGTTCGTGCGCGCGGCGCGCGAGGAGCTCGGGCCATCAGCGCCGCTCATGGCCGACGCCAACAACGCCTACACGCTGGACGACATCGATCGCCTCGCGGAGCTCGACACGCTCGACCTGATGATGATCGAGCAGCCGCTCGCCTGGGATGACATCGTTCGCCACGCCGAGCTGCAGAAGCGCCTCGAGACGCCAGTCTGCCTCGACGAGTCGATCACATCGCTCGACCGTGCGATCGACATGCACACGTTAGGCAGCGGGCGGATCATCAACATCAAGCCGGGCCGCGTCGGCGGGTACGGGCCGTCCATTGCCATCCACGACTTCTGCGAGCAGCACGGCATCCCGGTGTGGTGTGGCGGCATGTTCGAGAGCGGCATCGGTCGCGCCTATAACGTCGCGCTGGCGTCGCTCTCCAACTTCACCAAACCGGGCGATGTCTCACCGAGCGCGCGTTACTGGGCGCGCGACATCGTCACGCCGGAGTGGACGATGGACGCGACGGGGATGGTCAAGGTCCCGCTGGATCGCCCGGGCATCGGCGTCGATGTCGATCTCGATCGTATCGACCAGCTCACGACACGGAGCGCGGAGCTGGGGCAGTAGCCATGTCGGTCCTGCTCCCATCCCTCCGCGGGTTGTTCCGGGACGAGGACGTCTCGTTCCTCGTCGACCTGAGGCGTGACCTCCATCGACACCCGGAGCTGTCATGGAAGGAGCATCGGACGTCGGCGCGGCTTGCCGACGTCGTGAAATCGTTAGGCGCCGTCGACATCCGGACCGTCGCGAACACGGGCGTCGTCGCCCGGTTCGCGGGGCGCGATCGACGCGCGCCCCTGGTAGCGGTCCGGGGCGACATCGACGCGCTGCCGATCGAGGAAGCCACGGGCCTGCCGTTCACGTCCGCCTCGCCCGGCGTCATGCACGCCTGCGGCCACGACATTCACGGCACGTGGGCCGTCGGTGCCGCGCTGCTGCTTGCGCGCCAGCCGGCCGCCGGTGACGTGCTCGTGGTGCTGCAACCCGCCGAGGAGGTCGGCGAAGGCGCGAAGGCTATTCTCGACACCGGCGCGCTCGACGATGTAAAAGCCATTTTCGGCGGACACGTGGATCGTCGCTTCACCGTCGGTCAGGTCGTCGCCGATGCCGGACCACTCGCCGCGTCCGCCGATTCGTTCGAGATCGAGCTCCTCGGCAAAGGCGCTCACGGCGCGCGCCCGCACGAATCGGCCGATCCGATTGTGGGCGCGGCGGCGCTGATCACGGCGCTGCAGACGATCGTGGCTCGGCGCATTGACCCAGCGGCGCCCGCGGTGGTCACGGTCGGGTCGATTCACTCGGGTACAGCCTCGAACATCATCCCCGAGCGCGCGGCACTTACCGGAACGCTCCGCGCCACAACGCCGGAAACGCGCGCGGCCATCGGAAACGAGGTGCGCCGCATCGCCGAGTCCGTCGCGGAGTCGTATCGCCTCACGGCGCGCGTCACGGTGAACCTCGGCACTCCACCCATCGTCAACCCGGTTACCGGCGCCAGCTGGGCACGTCAGGCAGCGGCAGCGGTGTTGGGCGAAGCCGCCGTGGTGCCGTTCGGCCTAACGAACATGGGAGGTGAGGACTTCGCGTTTTACCTCGAGCGCATTCCTGGATGCTTCATGCGGATCGGCGCGCGCGAGGAAGGCGGCGAGCGCACCGCTGCCCATTCACCGCGATTCACCGCGGCCGAAGAAAGCATCTTCGTCGGCGCGGCAGTCCTCGCCGAATCGGCTCGAGTCGCCTCTGCAGCTCTGGCACTTTGACAGGAACAGGCGCAACTCACTGGTAATTGGTTACTGGAATTGGTTACAGGTAATCAGAACCCCCCGGGATGCCTCTCTACGAGATGAGCATCCCGGGGGTTGAAATAACCAATTACCAGTTCTAGTAACCTGTTCTGTTGCGCCGTTTGAGCCTAACGCCCCTGTCGCCAGCGGGACGCGTCCCGCCGCACCGCGTCGAGCAACGCCTGCGGCAGCACCAGGCTCACCGGCTTCCGCTCGTTGGAGCCCACGACTTCCACCGAGTACGCACCGGGCTTGGCGAAGTCGTCGAGCCGGAAGACGAGCAACCGCTCCTCGCGGATCGGCCGCTTCTTGTCCTGATAGTCCTTCGGGTTGACCACCGCCGCGATCCGGGCCGAGTCGAGCGCAAGAACCTGCTGGCCGTCGCGGAGCAACTTCGCTGAACGGATGTCCACCTTGTCCTTCCCGGACTCGCTCAGCTCGGGGAACCGCTTGTATCGAAGCTCCGGCACACCATCAGGAACGACACCGAGCACGACGACCGCACGCCGTTCACTGACCGTCGGGCGAAAGCCAGCCCACGCCTGAATGGGATCGACCAGCTCATACGGATATTTGTTGAGCTGGAACGGCGAGTCCCAGTACGCCTTCGTGCGAGCGATCGTCGAGTCTCGCCAAGCCAGCATCGTGGGCGTCATAGCCAACACGCGATAGCCCTGACCGCCAGCGCGATACGGCACGAGGTCGAACGTGTCCTTGCGGCTCGCCTCACGAACGGCGTCGAGCGAATACGCCGGCGTTGGCCACGCCGGAAGAACCGTGGCGCTCGGCGCCGTGTATCCGTCGCGTGTCACGCGGGCCTTTGCCGCGCGGACGGCCGCATCGACTGCCGGTGCCATCGCGAAGGTCGACTGCCCACCCTTTTGCGTGGCCACCGCGACGACCGACGACGCAACCGAGACCACCGGCCGACCGGCGTCTGCGCGACTGATCGCTAGCGCCGGCCGCGTCTTGCCGTCATCTCCCGCTTTCGCCGCGCCACGCTTCTGCACCGATCCGGCGCCTAACGCGACGAGCGAATCGCCACCCTTCACCGCGGTGTCCCCGCCAACGGAAAGCACCCGGTAGCCTGACCAGGGCTGCAGGGCGACGGCAACCACCGCGACGCCGGAACCACGATCGCTCGAGGCAACACGGCCCCGTACGCGTGTCGATCCGTCCAGCTGGACGTCCACCACGCTGTCCGTTGGCACGAGAGCCGTCGACGTCACGACGAGGCCTGTGCCTCGGGCCGTGTCGGCGAGGAAGCCCGTGCCACGACCCTCCGTCGACGCCACCGCGACCACGCCAGTTCGCATCCGCAGTGCAGCCGAGTCCAGCGCCAGGCCCACTGGCGTGGCGGCGCCAACGGGAGCCGGAGCGGAATCCTGGGCCGGGGCTGCTGGGGTTGGAGCCGGTGTGGCAGCGACGGCGGAGTCGACCTTCGGCCGAACGCTGTCGGCGCTGGACGTGACGGGCGGCGTGACCGGTTCGATGGTCGCCGATGACCCGCCGCTTCTCGCGAGGAGAACCGCCGCGACTCCCGCGACCAGAACTCCACCGGCGATGATCGGGATGCGGTTTTTTGGCCGAGGCGCCGGGGTCGCCGCCACTTCGGAGGTCGGCGCGTCTACGCCGCCGTCTGCCGTGCCGCCAACGGCGGCCCGTTCAGCTGTTGGCGTGTCGGTTCCCGTCACCTCCTGCCGGCTCGTCGCAGCGATCAGCGTCGGGATCGACTCAGTGTTACGCTCACCGGAAGGCGTGGTGACGGCAACGGCGGGCTCCGAGCCCGCCCACTCACCCGCCGACGCGGTTTTGGGCCCTTCCCCGGTACGTTCGCCGCGATCCGTCGGAACCTCGAGAGTAGGCATCCCTCGCGCAGGCGTGAACACACGTGGCGGTGTCAGGCGCCGCGTCGAGATCGCGCTGAGGTAGTGCTCCTCGGTCGTCGTGATCGGCAGCTCGGCCATCGACTCCGTGAAGTCACGCGCGAACTCGAGAACGTCGGAGTAGCGCTGAGCCGGATCCGCGTGCAGCGCCTTGTCGAATACGGTCTGGAGAGTGGCAGGCCACGTGACGTCCGGCTTGACGACGGCGAGTCGGCGCGGCGGCTGCGTGAGCCGAGCGAGCAGATGATCCGTCGTGCTGCCAGAGCCGAAGGCGTGCGCACCGGTCACCGTGTGATAGCCCACGAGCGCGAGCGAATAGATGTCCGTCCGCGCGTCGAGCTGGTCACCGGCAAACTGCTCGGGACTCATGTACTCCGGCGTACCGACCGCGATGCCGGTGGACGTGAGCTGCTGTGACTCTTTCGCCATCACACGCGCGATGCCGAAGTCCACGATCTTCACGTGGTCGGTACCGGCGCGCGACTTCGCCAGCATGATGTTGTCGGGCTTGAGATCCCGGTGAAGTATTCCGAGCCCGTGGGCGGCGCTGAGGGCGTCCGCCGTCTGCGAGATGACATCCGCTGCCCGGATGGGACTGAGGACCTTCTCCTCGGCGAGGACCTTCGCGAGCGAATCGCCGTCGATGAACTCCATGGCGAGGTAGATCAGCCCGGAGGGCGTCTCGCCGAAGTCGTACACGGCACAGACATTCGGGTGCGAGATCTGACTCGCGTTTTCGGCTTCGCGGTTGAAGCGGACCACGGCGACCGGGTCGCTCATCAATTGCGGGCGCATGATCTTGACCGCGCACCGCCGCTTCATTCGCACGTGCTCCGCCAGATATACCTGGCCCATGCCGCCGTCGCCGATCTTCGAAACGACTCGATAGCGATCGGCAATGATCGACCCGACGAGATCCGTCGAGTTCTGGGCCTGAATCAGGGCGGCGCCATCGAGGAAGCAGAACATGTGGTCCGCCTCGTAGCGCGTGCCACACTGCGGGCAGACTTTTTCGTTTGCCACGAAAGCTCCCCAGGGCTCGCTTCATCCGCCGGCGCATATGGGCCGGCGACTCACCAGGGTTGATCGCGCCCGGCGAGGTCTTAAGCAGTGAGAATGTAGACTACGTGCGCGACCGGTCAACCTCCGGCCCCGTCACCATTTCCACGATGACCGACCGTTGGCGGCGCACATGCCACCGACGTCGAAGAGGGCACTTTGGCAACGCGATTCTGGAAACCGCACACGGCGACCACGCGTCCATTGAGACACAGTCGTTTGCCCATAGAACTCCCCAGATGAGCGCACGCCCGCTCCCGATTTCAGCAGCGTCGCAACCTCGTCGAGTCTGGTGGTACGCGGCAGTCATCGCACTCGCCGGCGTCGCCTCGACGACCGGGCTCTCGAACGGCTTTGCGCTCGACGATCTCGCGCTCGTGGCAGACAACGCGCGCGTACATTCGCTGGAACAGTGGTGGCGCCTGTTCTCCCTTCCGTACTGGCCGCCGCAGTACGGCGCCTCGCTCTACCGCCCGCTCGTTACTATCGCCTATGCGCTGCAATGGTCCGCGGGCGGCGGAGCGCCGTGGGTGTTTCATCTGGGCAGCGTCGTGTTGTACCTCGCGCTCTGTGCGCTGGTGCTCGCGCTTCTGCTCGAGGTGCTCGCCCCGGTTCCAGCCTTGATCGGCGCCGTGCTGTTCGCGGTGCATCCGGTCCACGTGGAGGCCGTCGCCAACGTCGTCGGACAGAGCGAGCTGCTGGCGTCGCTGGCCGTAGTCGCCGCGTGCGTCATCTACCTTCGCGCACGCCAAACCGGCCGGCTCGGTGCTTCAGCGATCCTGTCGCTCTGCGCGCTGTACGGCTTCGCCGTGCTGTGCAAGGAGCACGCGCTCCTTCTTCCCGCGCTGCTCGCCGCCATCGAGTGGTTCGTGGTCGACGGTCCCGCCCCATCGAAGTCGCACGGACTTGCCCAGCGCGTCCGCGTCACGGTACCGCTCGTCGTCGGCCTCTTCGTGGTCGCCGTGGCCTACATGACCACGCGAACGATCGTCGTTGGCGAGTTGTTAGGCGAGAAACACCTCGTTCCGGTCCACGGCGTTCGGCGGCTCTGGGTCATGATGGTCGTCGTGCCGCAATGGCTCCGTTTACTCGTCTGGCCGGCACACCTGTCCGCCGAGTACAGCCCACGACAGATCGAGATACCGGCGGGCCCCGGATCCGAGATCGCGCTCGGATGCGCGATCCTTCTGGCATGCGTCGCCGCATTCGTTGCGTTAGGCAGAGGACCCGACGCGACCCGAGCTGAGCGCAGCGCCACTCGGCTCGGATTCGCGTGGCTGGCCATCACGCTGCTCCCGGTGAGCAACCTGTTCTCGGTGATGCTCGTCGCGGAGCGCACGCTTCTTTTGCCGAGCGTCGGCGCAGTGCTGGTCGCCGGAGCGGCCGTCTCGTGGGCGACTCGGAGCAGCGCCCAGTGGAGCGCGGGCGCGGGAGCTCGCGTGGGTGTGGCGACAGTGGTCGCAGCGCTCGTCGCTGCCGGCGCGATCCGAAGCCGCGAGCGGCAGCGCGTGTGGCGCGACAACGCGACGCTGTTCGCCCAGACGGCCGAGGACGCACCGCGGAGCTATCGCGCCCAGTTTTTCTACGGGCAGCTCCTGTTCGAGCAGGGCAGACGCGCCGAAGGCGAACGCCGACTGAAGCTGGCGATCGCGCTCAACCCAACGCCGTCGGACGTGTCGCCGCTCAACTACCTCGCGACGCAGTACCGGGACGCGGGGCTGTGCCCGCAGGCGCTGCCACTGTACGAGCGGGCACTCGCGAACGACGAGGCACGACCGGACGTGCGCTACGGCATGGCCGCGTGCCTGCTCGAGATGGGCCGGGTGCGTGAAGCACGCCAGCTGGCGCAGGAGGGCGCCCGACGCGGCGACCTGAGGGCGCTGTTCCTCCAACTCATCGCGCGGTCCGACAGCGTTACGTCTGCCGGCGGCTGAGCACCGCAAAAGCAGCGCGCACTGGCTCCGCACGACTCGTCCCCGTTTGGGCGCCACGTGGCCCTGCCGCGGTTGACAACGGCGCGAAAAAGGTGAAGTCTACCTATGTAGAGTTTTACATAGGAGCCAAAACCGCGTGCGACCGACCCGTCTCACCCTGCCGACCGCCATGGTCCTCATGGCCGTCTCCCGCAATTACCGCTACGGATTCGACATCTCGGACGCCACCGGACTGCCGAGCGGCACCGTGTACCCGGTGCTGCGGCGGCTGGAGGAGGCCGGCCTGCTCCGCTCACGGTGGGAAGCCGTCGAGACGGCGCGGTCCGAGCAGCGACCGCCCAGGCGGTACTACACGGTGACGGGATCCGGAACGCAGGCGGTCCGTGACGCGATCGATAGGTATCCAACGCTGGACCGGGCGTTCGACCGACCCTCGTCGCCCGAGCCACGACCCGCGTGACATCCCCAGCAGCTGGACACGAGCCGCTGGATGGGCGCAAGACCATCCCGCCAGCCTCGATGCACGACTCACCGCCGGGCAGCGTCATCGTCGCGGCCTGTGCGACGATCGTCCCGCCCGACCGCCGAGCCGAATGGCAGGCGGAGTGGCTCGGCGAGCTGGCGTATGCCTGGAGCGTCAGGCGACGCGGACACGACACACCAGTTTCGGCGCGCGTCGCGCTGTGGCTGCGCGCCCTGGGCGCCGCGCCCGACGCCGTCTGGTTTCGACGCCACCATGGAGGCGACTCGATGCTCTCTCAGGACCTTCGTTACGCGCTGCGCACCCTCGTTCGGTGGCCCGGCTTCTCGGCCGTGGTCATCCTGACGCTCGCGTTAGGTATCGGCGCCAACGCGGCCATCTTCAGCATCGTCAATGCGGTGTTGCTGCGGCCGCTGCCGTACCCGAGCCCGGAGCGGCTCGTGTTCGTGTTCGGAACCCCCACTGACGGTGACTCGGCAAAGGTCGGACGCGGCAGCTCGTATCCGGACTTCGCCGACATCCGCACGCGCAGCCGCTCGTTCACTCAGCTCGCGGCATTCTCGGTCCGGCAGACGACCGTGACCGGCAAACAGTTCGAGCCCGGAATCGTGTCGGGGGCGCCCGTCACCGCCAACCTCTTCCCGATGCTCGCCGTGTCGCCCCTGCTTGGGCGAACGTTCTCGGCCGAGGAGGACAGGCCAGGCGCGCCGCCGGTGGTGATCGTGAGCAACGAGTTCTGGCAGCAGCGGCTCGGCACGAACCCTAACGTGATCGGCTCGTCGATCTCACTGAACGGAACGCCGGCGACGATCGTGGGCGTGATGCGACCGCGCTTCACGTTCCCGGGCGCAACCGCCGTCTGGTATCCGGCCGGAGAGCCGACCGATCCGCGCATGCGCGGACAGCACAGCTTCACCATTCTCGGCCGGTTGGCACCCGGCGTCACGATGCCAACGGCCGACCGCGAGGTGGCAGGCATCGCGAAGCAGCTCGAGACCGAGTACCCGTCGGACAACGCGAAGCGCGGTGCGCGCGTGCAGTCGATGACCGAGGCGATCGTGGGGAACGTGCGACCGCAGCTGTTCGTGCTGTTGGGGGCAGTCGCGCTCGTACTGCTCATCGTGTGCGTGAACGTCGCCAACCTGTTCCTCGCCCGCGCCACGGCGCGGACCCGCGAGGTGGCGGTGCGAACCGCGTTAGGCGCCGGCAGCCGCCGCCTGGCTCGCCAATTCCTCACCGAGAGCTTCGTCGTCACGACGATCGGCAGCGTGCTGGCGCTGGTCGTCGCGTACTGGGGGAGCAAGCTCCTCGTGTCGAAGGCTCCAACGTCGATCCCGCGCGCGAGCGAGATCGGGATCGATGTGAACGTTCTGCTCTTTCTGTTGGGACTCGCTGTGGTCACGGCGCTGATCTTCGGCGTGCTCCCGGCGCTGCAGATGTCGCGAGGGATGCCGATCGCATCGCTGCGCGAAGGCGGCCGCGGCGCGCGCGGTGGACTGGCTCGCCGCGGTCTTCGGCAGGCGCTCGTGGTGTCGGAGGTGGCGCTGGCCGTCGTGCTGGTGGTCGGCGCATCGCTCCTGGTGAAGAGCTTCTGGAAGATGGAGCGAGTGGATCCGGGATTCGTCCCCGATCGCATGCTCGTCGTGCAGATTCAGCTGCCGCAGTCCCGATATGGCGGCTACGCGGATGGCGATCGCGTGCGTGCGTTCTACGCCGACGTCTATCGGCGCGTGGCCGCGCGACCCGAAGTCCAGTCCGTGGCGGTGGCGATGCAGCATCCTCTCGCGCCTGGCTGGACGTCGAGCTTCACGATCGACGGACGGGAGCCGCCGCCAAGCGGGCAGGAGCCTGAATCGAGCATCCGACCAGTAATGCCCGGATATTTCCGCGCGGTCGGCGCGAAGCTGCTTCGCGGGCGGGAGATCCAGGAGTCGGATGGTGTGGGCAAGCCGGGCGTCGTCGTGATCAACGAGGCGTTCGCGCGGCTGCACTTCCCTAACGAGGACCCGATCGGTCGTCGGATCCTGCGCGGGTCGTGGTGGAAAGGGATGCCGGCCTCGTACGAGATCGTCGGCGTCGTGGCGGACGAGCGCTTCAACGGCCCGCGCGCGCCGGCGGACCCGGCAACCTATTTCTCGCTCGCGCAGTTCACGTTCAACGACAACTGGCTGCTGGTGCGGACGAAGACGGATGCGAAGGCATTCGTATCGACACTGCGCCGGATCGTATGGTCGATGGACCGGGATCTCCCGCTCGAGAACGTGCAGACGATGAACGAGCTGCTCGGCGATTCGGTCGCCGATTCCCGGTTCAACACGGCGTTGTTGTCGTTGTTCGCGGTTGTCGCCCTGCTGCTCGCGGCGATCGGGATCTATGGCGTTCTGGCGTACACGGTCGCGCAGCGCACGAGCGAGATCGGGATCCGCATGGCGCTCGGCGCTCAGCGATCGAGCGTTCTCCGGCTGGTGGTGGGGAACGGGGTGACGCTGGCGATCATTGGTGTGGCCATCGGCGCGGCCGTCGCGCTGGTTGCGACGCGTTCCCTCGAAAAGCTGGTGTTCGGCGTGAGCACGACGGATCCCGGGGTGTTTGCGTTCGTCGCGCTGGCGCTGACGGCTGTCGCCGCAACAGCGGCGGCGATTCCCGCGCTCCGGGCGAGCCGCGTGGATCCGATCGAGGCACTGCGTAGCGAGTAGCCGCGGATCCAAGCATCACGGTAAGGCAAGCCTTTTTCGGGAACTGCGATGAAGCTGATCTTGCGGAAACCACCGGATACTGCGTAACGGGTTAACTTCCTCACACCAAGAGTTCGGAATTTTGGATAAACGGCCTCGGGGAGCTCACACGTCCCGAGGCCTTTTTTCTCAGATCTGGGCTCGTTGCGAGCGCGAGTGTCACTGCAAAGTCGGATCAGGCAGTTTCCGCAATATCCGCTTCATTGCAGTTCCCAAAAAAGGCTTGTCCTACAAGGATGGCTGGATCCGCGACGATGTCAGCGCACGATCCATTTCAGGACCTGGAATGCCCAGCCGATGCTCATGAGGGCAATCGGGAATAGCGTCAGGCCGACCGAGAAGACCAGCCCCTGACGGAACAGCGCCGGACCGACGCGAGGCGTCTCCTCACGCCAGGCGCGCTGCATCGCCGCTTCGGTCACGAAACCGAACGAATAGAACAGGTTCGCGAAGAACCCGTACATGAGGACGCCCGGCCAGGCGACCGGCATGTTCATCGACAGCGGCGGGAGCAGCGCGATGAACTTCACGGCCGCCAGTGTCACGAGGCCGGCTCCGCCGACGATCACGTTGAACGTTAGGCGTCGCGACTCCCACCACCGGAAGATACTGGCGGTGCTTCGGACCTCGGCGGGCGCTGGAAAGAGCAAACGCGTCAGGGCAGACACTCCGGTACTCCGAACGGGCCACGACCCAACATACATCGAGCCAGCCGTTGCATCAAGTACTTTGCGTTGTAGAGCATGGATCTCTGGTGTGCCTGGAACTCCCCGTCGAATTCGTGGTATCGTCTAGCACGAGCTCGCTCACCCGCGACTGCCCGCCCCCCGCATGGCGAACTACATCACGCTCATCCGGACGCTCCTCTCGTTCGCTGTCGTTGCCATGCTGCACGTGCGCACGAAGTGGATGTACGTGGCCGCGTTCATCCTGACCATCGTCCTCATCTGGATGGACGCGCTGGACGGCTACGTCGCCCGCGTTCGGAAGGAAACCTCGAAGCTCGGCGCCGTCGTGGACATCCTTGGCGACCGGGTCGTCGAGATGTCGTACTGGATCGTCTTCGCGAAATTCGGGTGGGTACCGCTGTGGGTCGCGATCCTCGTCTCGGCGCGCGGCATCCTCGTCGACGGCATCCGCGCGCTGGCGCTCGAGCGCGGCATGACGGCGTTCGGCTCGACGACCATGATGCGGTCGAAGCTCGGAACGCTGCTCGTGAGCTCGCGGCTGAGCCGAGCCCTGTATGGAGGCGCGAAGACGCTCGCGTTCTCGTTGCTCATACTCGCGTTCGCGCCAGGTCTGTTCCGGCACATCGGCCCGATCGTAACCTGGCTCGCCTACGCGAGCGTGTACACGACCGTCGTCATGTGCGTTCTGCGAGGCCTACCGGTCGTCGCCGAAGCGAGGCACCTCGTTCGGCGTTAGGCGCCGAGGTCGAGGGCGAACGAACGGGCTGGGGCTCCGGCGGCGGCCTGACCAGTCCCAGTGAGTTGTGAGTCCTCAATCATCAGGCATCAGATCCCGGCGGGGCCACGTGGTGTGAGGTCCCGGCCGACGGGAAACCATAGGAAACGGGACCTGATGCCTGATGACTGAACGCCGAGGACCGATCCACTTGGTACTGCGTTTCCGCCTCTGTCGCTGTTTTCCTAGACACTGAAATCCACTGGCTTCCGCAGCGTCAGGCCGTCGCGGCGGAATCCTGCCTGCACGAATGCCGAGGCGTGCGAGCTCTTTGTGGCAGGGGCGCCGTCGATCGTTTCGATCTCCAGGTCGTGACGCCGGTGCACACCGGGCACCGGCAGCTGCAGATGCGACACCAGCGACCCCACGGCAAGGCGGACCTCCTCGTCGCTCGCGCCCGGTGCGACGTTCAAGCGTCGTCCCCGCCCCTCTGCAGCGATGATCACGCGACCGCGTCGCGTGACCAGTAGCGCTCCTCGCCCCCGCGGACGAGCCAACGCCGGTCGGTCATCCTCCGATACCTCCAGCGGCAACGCGTACGCATTGGCCGGGTCGCTCGTGGACATCGTGATGGCCGGCGCGTTCACGTCATCGGCAACCTCGCGCAGCGCATCCACGGCACTGGCGGTCGCGAACTGCGCGCCAGCCAGCCCACGCACGAAGTATCCGCGTCGGACCTCGCCGCGAAGCTCGAGGCGACGCAGCTCACGGTAGATGGCGCGCCACGAGACCGCGGGCCGCTCGCGTCGCCACCAATCACGTGTCACGATGGCGTAGCGCTCGAGCCATTGACGGGCGACGGCCTCGGCCCGTGCTTCCTCGTCCCTGGCTGGCCCGAAGATGCCCGGCGTCGTGACGAGCGACCATCGCCCGACCCAGCCATCCCGCCCACCCGGCAGATCGGGCCGGCGCCATTTCGGAAGACGGCGGAGATTGGGACGGCGCTGCACGATAGGGCGCCCGGGCGTTGGCGAGAAATCCGCCGGAAGCCACCGCGTCGGGTCGGGATCATCGCGCCGATTCCCGGGAAGCAGTGGCCGGAAGCGGATGACCTCACGCAGCGCTTCCGCGCTGTCGTTGGTGACGAGACCGGCCGCGGCGAGCTCGCGGAGCGCATCGCGCAGCCCGAGCATCGTTAGGCCCGTGGCGACCTGCAGATCGACGATGAACGACGCCCCATAGCCACGAAGTGCGGCGAGCACCTTCTCGGCGCCCTCGCTCAGCGGCGGTCGCCCCTCGTTGGGAGCGGCGCTGCCATCGGGCGCCAGCCACAGCGCCGCGGTGCCCCGTTCGACGAACCGAAGTCCGGTCAACGCGCGCGCATCGCTGCGGTCGGCCGACCCGCCGTCGCCGATCCAGACGACGGAGCCCGATTGGGTCAGTGCGCCGAGTGCGGTGGCGTCGTAGGGCCTAACGCGCGATGGCAGATAGTCGCGCTCCCATGCCGCGGCGGGACGCACCAGTCCTGCCAGTTGCCGTACGGCGGTCGATACCCCTTCGGTCCCGCCCAGGTGGTCGCGGGGATCGAGGTGCTGCCACCGCTGGAGGAACGCGACGAGGTCCGGCAGCCCCACCGCCGTGATCTGCTGTCGGGCCGTGGCGAGCGCGCGTCGTCGCGCGTGCTCGAGGACCCGGCGCGAGCACCATCGCGCGGTCGCGCGGTCCTGCCCGAAGAAGCCGCGCACCAGCTTTCCCTCGCGCTGCCAGTCCTCCAGCCGTTTCGCGATCCACGCTTCGCTCAGGTCGTAGCGGGCGCGGATCTCGTCGATGGAAACGGGTCCCGAGACCGCGAGCCAGCGCGCGAGGATCTCGCGCCGAGCGGCGCCGCGGCTCAACGATGGCTCGCGAAGCGCGGCGGGCACGACGTCACTCGCGGACCTCGCGGCGAGATCCGGGCCGGCTCGAACGACGCTGCCCGCATCCACGCCGAACGCAGCCGCATAACGAGCGAAGGTCTCGGTCAGGATCAGGCGTGGCGACGGGCCACTGGCCGTCGGTACGTCGAGCTGAATGATTCGCCCCTCCGCGAGGAGACCGGCGAGCGGGTCGCCTCGCATCCACCGCGCTGGTTCGGTCACTCGGTCTCGTGCTTCCTCGAGGGTGACGTCGCCGGCACGATCGATGAGCACCGCGAGCTCGTCCGCGTTTCGCGCCCGCCGGTTCGCCGCAGTCCCGCGCCGAATTTCGAGAACCTCGGCGATCGCCTCACTCGTTTCGGGGTCGGCGCCTTCGCTTCCCATGACCTCGTCGAGCAGCGCGCGATCGAGCGAGAGGTACGCGGCACGCTGCTCGGCGCGGGGGGTGTCATCGACGTACAGCCAGTCCATGACGAATCCGAACTGCAGCGAGGTCGCGAACGGCGACGGTCGGTCGACCTCGACGACGCGAACTCGAATCGCACCACGCTGAAGGTCGGTGAGGACGGTCGCGAGCGCTGACATGTCGAACGCGTCCTGCAGCACATCGCGATAGGTCTCGACGAGGATCGGGAACGAGGGGTAGCTCTGGACGGTCTGAAGCAGATCGAGCGATTTGAGCCGCTGAAGCCAGAGCGGCATGCGGCGCTGCGGATTCCCGCGGGGCAGAAGCAGCGCTCGCGCAGCGTTCATCCGGAACCGCGCCCCGAAGAGCGTCGTGCTCCCGATTTCGTCGACGATGCGCCGCTCCGCTTCCGCCGGCTCGAGCCCGAGGATGGCGTCGACCGGAATGCGGCCGCCGAGATTGGGGAGACGGAGCATGATCCCGTCGTCGGTGGTCTGAATCTGAACCTCCCGGGAACCGGGAACGGGGAACTGGGAACCGTGCCTTCGAACAGTCTCTGTTCCCAGTTCCCGGTTCCCTGTTCCCGCGAGCGCCTCCCGCGCTCGCTGCGCGAGCGCCATTCCCCACGGCGCGTTCACGCGACCACCGAATGGAGCGTGCAGCACCAGGCGAACAGCACCGACCTCGTCCCGGAAATGCTCCAGCACCAGCTCGCGGTCGTCAGGCACGGAGCCGCAGACCGCTCGCTGCTCGCGGACGTAGTGAACGAGCGAGCGAATCGTCGCGCGATCAGCGGCATAGCGACCGGCGATCACGTCCAGCGCAGCGTCATCATCGGGGTCGACCGCCGCGACCGTTCGCCGCAGGTCGCCGACGCGGTGGCTCAGGTGGAATGAGCGCGCCATGTACTCGCCGTGCCAGAACGGCATCCGCGCGGGTGCGCCGGGCGCGGGGATCACGATCACGCGATCGTGCTCGATCGCCGAGATTCGCCACGTGCTCGAGCCGAGTTGAAAGACGTCGCCGACGCGGGACTCATGCACGAACTCTTCGTCCAGCTCGCCAAGCCGCGTCCGATCCGGAAGGTTGACGGTGTAGAGCCCGCGATCGGGAATGGTTCCACCCGAGATGACCGCCGTCATCCGACTCGCGCGCGACCCCGTTAGGCGATCGGTCGTGCGGTCCCACGTGACGCGCTGTGCCAGCTCGGCCGCGAGCTCCGACGGATATTTCCCGGACAGCATCGCCAGCACTTCGTCAAAGGCCGGGCGCGTCAGCGTCTGATAGGGGTACGCCTTCCGCATAACGTCGAACAGATCGGCCGACGTCCACTCGTCCACCGAGACCGCCGCGACAATGACCTGCGCGAGGACGTCGAGTGCGTTGTGCACGACCCGCGTCGGCTCGACGTCCCCGTCGCGCATCGCCTGGACGATCGCGGTGAGCTCCATCGCATCGTCCAGAAAAGTGGGGACGAACATGCCGCGGCTCACTGCACCTAACGTGTGCCCGGCACGCCCCACGCGCTGCAGTCCGTTCGCCACCCGCTTCGGGCTCTGGAGCTGGATCACGAGATCGACGGACCCGATGTCGATCCCGAGCTCGAGGGAGCTCGTGCTCACGAGCGCGCGCAGGTCGCCCGCCTTGAGACGCTGTTCGAGTAGCAAGCGACGCTCGCGTGCCAGGGAGCCGTGGTACGGGAGGGCGACCTGCTCACCGGCAAGCGTGTTGATTCGGGCGGCCATGCGTTCTGCCTGGCCGCGATTGTTCACGAAGACGAGTGTCGTTCGCGCCGATCGGATCCGTTCGAGCACGAGTGGTGCGACCGAGGTCCACACTGTACCCGAGACGTCGCTCAGGTCCGGGACCGGCGATACGATTGTGGTCTCGGTCCGCTTGACGAGCCCACAGTCCACGATGCGGCACTCGCGAGCGCCAACGAGGAACCGCGAGATCTCCTCGAGCGGCCGCTGGGTCGCCGACAAACCGATGCGCTGCAGCGGGCGACCCACGAGATGCTCGAGGCGCTCGAGGGTGAGCGCGAGGTGTGCGCCGCGCTTCGTACCGGCCACCGCGTGGATCTCATCGACGATCACGCCACGAAGCGCACTGAACATCCCGCGGCCACGCAGGCTCGTCAGCAGGATGTGCAGAGACTCCGGCGTCGTGATCAGAATGTGCGGGGTCGTGCGCATCATGCGGGCGCGGGCCGACGCCGGCGTGTCGCCCGTTCTCACGGCGACGCGAACCTCGGGAAACGCCTTTCCATCCGCGATGAAACGCTCGCGCAGCTCCGCGAGTGGACGCTCGAGGTTCCGCTGGATGTCGTTGTTGAGCGCCTTGAGCGGCGAGATGTAGAGCAGGTGGATCGCGTTCGCGAGTGGATGCTCGAGACCGTCCGTGATGAGCGCGTTGAGCTCCCACAGGAAGGCCGCCAACGTTTTGCCCGTGCCGGTGGGCGCCAGAATGAGCGCGTGCTCGCCGCTCGCGATCGCCGGCCAGCCGGCAAGCTGCGGTGCGCTCGGCGCACCTAACGTTTCGGTGAACCAGCGACGGACGATCGGATGGAAGTCGCGGAGCGCCGCTTTCGCGGCCCTTGCAACCGAACCAGTGCCCTTCCCGGCTCGCGGCGTCGCCATTGTCAGTCGCTCTTCTTCAAGGTCACAGCCGAGGCGGATGACCGTTCGGCTTCGGGACGATTTGTCCCACGACCGCACAGCGCCTCACCGCGCCCCGCACCGAGCAACGCGCCAAACGATTGTGACGCAAAGACATGGCCACGTTCGCCGACGGCACGAAGCTTTCGTTGGAGTGAGGCAACGTTCGCAGGCGCTCCATCCTCATTTCTCCTGCCTCATCCAGGTCATAGCACCGTGCTTCAAGATATTCGCTACGCCGTGCGGAAGCTGTCGCGCACACCCGGCTTCACGACAATCGCCGCGTTCACCCTCGCGCTCGCGATCGGCGCGACCACGGCGATCTTCAGCGTCATCGACGGCGTGCTCCTCAAGCCGCTGCCGTTCCGGGACCCTCAGCGCGTTGTTCGCGTGACGAACCTGCGCGACGGCAATCGCATGGTGTCGTCGGTGCCGGACTTCCTCGACATCCGCGCGCAATCGAAGTCGTACGCGTCGCTGGCTGCGCTCGATAACCAGGCGATGAACCTGACTGGTGGCTCCGAGCCGGAGCGTATCAGCGCGGCGCGCGTTGGCGCGACGTTCTGGAGCCTCCTCGGCGTCACACCGCAAGTCGGGCGCGGCTTTGCGCCCAACGAGGACAGCCAGTCGGCCGCGCGAACAGTGGTCCTGAGCGACGGCCTGTGGAAGCGCCGCTTCGGCGGCGACCGGCGCATCGTCGGCAAGACGATCGCGCTCGACGGCAACAGCTTCACGGTGATCGGCGTCGCGCCGCCCGGGTTCAGCTTCCCCGATCGCCCCGACGTTTGGATCCCGCTCGTGTTCGCTCAGGACGACCTCAACCCGGATGGCCGCGGGGCGCACTGGATGGGTATCATGGGCCGTCTCGCGCCTAACGTGACGGTCACCCAGGCCACCTCCGAGCTGGTCACGATCACGCGTCGCCTGGAACAGCAGTATCCGGAATCGAATACGAACATGTCGGGCGCCGTCATCCCGATGCAGGAGTACCTGGTCGGGGACGTCCGTCCGGCGCTCTATGTCATGCTGGGTGCGGTCGCGTTCGTCCTGCTGATCGCGTGCGCGAACGTGGCAAACCTGCTGCTCGTGCGGGCCGCATCCCGCGAATCGGAGATGGCGGTGCGCACCGCGCTGGGCGCCGGCGCGTGGCGGCTCGTTCGTCAGCTCGTGATCGAGAGCGTGCTGCTGGCGATGATCGGCGGCGTGTTCGGGACGCTGCTCGCGCTTTGGGGCGTCGACCTCCTGCTGTCGATGGCGCCTAACGGGTTGCCACGGATCAACGAGGTGACCGTCAACGGTTCGGTGCTCGTGTTCACGGCCGGCGTTACGGCCGTCACCGGTGTGCTCTTCGGGTTGTTCCCCGCGCTCCATGCGGCACGCGCGAACGTCGGCGGCATGTTGAAGGAGGGCATGCGCGGTTCGAGCGGCGGCGTCGCGAGCCGCCGCGCGCGCAACACGCTCGTCATGGCCGAGATGGCGCTTGCCGTCGTGCTGCTCGTCGGTGCCGGCCTTCTGATCCGCAGCTTCAGTAAGCTGCTCGCCGTCGACCCCGGGTTCCGTGCGGAACGGGTCGTCACGTTCGCGATCGCGGCACCGGATACGAAGTACGGTCAGTACGCGCAACGTCGCGAGCTCGTGAGCAATCTCGTCGAGCGCATGAAGCGCGTGCCCGGGGCGCAGGGCGCGGCGGTCGTCACCGGCCTGCCGCTCAGCAACATCATGATGCGTACGTCCGCCCACATCGTGGGCACGCCTCCGGAGCGGCCGGGAGAGCGGAAGTCTACGGACGTCGCCATGGCGACGCCCGGGTATTTCACGACCATGGGCATTCCATTGGTCGCCGGCCGTGACTTCACCGATCGAGACGGAAGCGGTGCGCCGGTCGTGTCGATCGTGAATCAGGAGTTCGTCAAGCGCTACTTCCCTAACGAGAACCCGATCGGTAAGCGGATCGAGCTCGGCTGGGACCAGGACACCGCCTCTACCGGTGGCAACATGACGCTCGGCGGTGAGATCGTCGGCGTCGTCGCCAACGTGAAGCGCCGCGGGCTGAGTCAGGAGGTCTTTCCAGAGACGTACGCGTCGTACATGCAGCCGACGTTCTCGAATTTCTCCGTCGTCGTGCGGTCGACCGCGGACCCATCGACGGTCATGGCCGCCATTCGCGCGCAGATGCGCGAGCTCGATCGCGACCTGCCGTTGAGCGACCTGCGCCAGCTCAAGGAGCTCGTCGCGGCGTCGGTGTCGCGGCCGCGCTTCTACACCACGATCCTCGGCGTCTTCGCGTCGATCGCGCTGATCCTCGCGGCCGTCGGGATCTACGGCGTGATCTCGTACGCCGTGAGCCTGCGGACTCGCGAGCTGGGGATTCGGATCGCGCTGGGCGCAACGGGCCGCCAGGTGTCGGGGCTCGTGCTGCAGCAAGGCGTGGGGCTCGCGATCGCCGGCGTGGCCGTTGGTGGCGCGGGCGCGTACTGGCTCACGCGACTCCTCAGCAAGCTGCTGTTCGGCGTGAGCGCGACGGATCCGCTGACCTTCGTCGGCGTCGCGGCGCTTCTCACGGCCATCGCGGCGATCGCGTCATTCGTGCCAGCAAGGAGAGCTGCGAAAGTTGACCCGCTGCTCGCCATGCGCGAATAAGGGCGCAACAGAACAGGTTACAGGTTACTGGAGTTGGTAATTGGTTATTTGCACCCTCGGGATGCTCATCTCGCAGAGAGGAGAGGCATCCCGAGGGTTCTGATTACCTGTAACCAATCCCGGTAACCAATTACCGGTGTCAGTTGCGCAGTTTGTCAGTGGCAGGTTCCAGACCCCGAATCCGTGAAGGATCCGCTGGCTGGGATGAACTGCCAGTCGTACCCACCCGTCCTCAGTGTGAGCTTCAGAACACCCAACGACGTGTTGTTACGCCGCTCGCTGTTCGGTTGAATCGTGGAGCTGAACGAGTAGAGCGGTGCGCCACCGGTGCCGACCGTGAACTGGCGGATGCCGTTCGGATTGGCGACGGCGTTAGGCGTCTGCGGGGCAAATCGCTCGTACACATGCTCGTGGCCATTCAGCACGATCTCGGCGCCGGCCGTGTAGAGCGCATCCCAGAAAGGCCCGACCGCAGTCAGGTTGCCGTGCTCGGCCCCCGAGTTGAATCGGGGGTGGTGCCAGTACGCCAGCGTGCACGACTTGGTGTTCGCCGCGAGATCCGCCTTGAGCCACTGCACCTGTGCGGACGTGGCCGAACAGCTGATCGTCGTGCAGGCCGAGTTGCTGTTCAGAACGACGATGTGCCATGCGCCCAAGTCGTAGCTGTAATAGCCCTTGCTCGGATCGCCTGCCGTGCTGCCAAAGTAGCCGAAATACCCGGAGGCGCCCGCGGTCTGGTACTCGTGGTTACCCGGGGTCGGCATCGTTCGCACTTTCACGCGGCCCCACGACCCGTCGTAGCAATTCGCGTAGTCGGTTGCCGACCCGTTAGGGTACGCGTTGTCGCCGAGCGTGAACACGGTACCAACCGTGGAGACGAGGATGTTCGAGGTCGCGTCGTCGCCCGTCGAACCACAGACCGCGATGTCGCCCGCGCCGATGAGCACCTCGGACCCCGGCGGCGGGGGCGGCGTGGGAACCGTGATCGTCGACCTTCCCGTTTTGCCACCGCCCGCCGCGCTGATCGTCGCAGCACCGGCAGCGACGCCGGTGACGAGTCCCGACGTCGAGACTGTCGCGACCGCGTTGTTCGACGAGGTCCAGGTGAACGTCGTGACGGATCCGGGCGGATTCGCGGTCGCCGTAAGCTGCACCGTCGAACCAACCGCGACTGTCGCGCTCGAAGGCGACACCGAGATCGACTTCACTCTGTTCGCGGACCCGCCCTTCGCGAGCGATGCCGCCAGCGTATCGTTGGCCGGCGGCGCGGACGTGTCGGAGCACGCCACGAACGCAAAGGCGACGCTGGCCGCGACGACGGCCGTCGCGACGTAAACGATGGTACGTCTCTTCATGACCTCTCGCTTGCGAAGTTCGGTCCACCGATCTTGGGCCCCCAAGGGTCCTGGCACAAGTGTGCGACCGTCACGTGGCAGACAATCGCCTGACTGGCTGGCCTAACGTGGTGGCTTACCCTTGCGCTTGTCGGTCACCGTGAACGAGAGCGTTCCCGGCGTTCCGGCCGTGCCCCCGGCGTCCGCCGCCGTGTACGGGGTCGCCGTCACCGTATGGCCTCCGACCGACGGTGTCCAGGCAACGTAGTCCGTGGCGTTGGTATCGCCCGCCAGCGCATACGGAGCGGCGTTGTCCGTGCGGTAGCTCGACATCCCATCGAGCCCGAAGCGCACGCTCCCGACCGAAGCCGGCGTCGTGTTCGCGCGGATGTTGAGATTGCGCGTGGGCAACGTCGCGAGGTTCAGCGTGGCGCCGGCGGCGATCGGATCGTATCCGGTGATCGGCAAGTCGGTGTCGGCGTTTATGAGCGTGAAGCTCGTCACGGCCTGGTTAGGCGGCGGCGGGGTCGTGCTCGACGTGAGCTTGTAGATGGCACCCGCCTGATCGTCCGAGATGAGAATCGCGCCGGAGACCGTAATTGCCGCTGCCGTCATTGAACGGGTACGCGATGTCGTCACGGTTGTTGACGACGACCCAGAGCGTGTTCGTGCCCGGGATCATCGCGAGGCCCTCGGCGTTCCGAAGGCCGCGCGCGAACAGCCTGCCGTTCGACCCGTCGGCATTGTAGACGTAAATCGCTGCCCGCACCGGGGTACTCTGCGTGTCGGACGTGCAAACGTTGCAGGTCGATGCAATCGAGATGTACAGCTTGTCGTTGCCGTCGAGGGCGATGTTCTTGAGCTCGTGCCCGTACGTGCCATTGAGCTCGGGCGAGCTCGCGTCAGGCAACCCGGAGACGACCACCTGCCGCGTGCCGGGCGTGAGCGCACCGGGTGTGTAGACATACCGGTTGACCTGGTTCGTCTCGGTGACGTAGACATACGTCACCGTGCCGATGGTATGGAACACGATGTCGTGCGGCCGTTTCAGCCCCGTGACGTAGTCGCTGACCAGCGGATCGCCGGCACCGTTCGGCCTAACGAGCACGACGCTGCCCGACCCGGGCTTCGAAACGAGCAGGCTCCCATCCGGCGTCACCGCCATGAACCTCGCGCCACCGATCCGCGCATACACCGCGATCGTGAAGTCCGGCGGAACGAGCAGCGTGCGCGCGGTGTTGAACGGGGACGAGCGCATACTCACGGGCACGACGACTGTGCTCGAGACGGAGGCTCCCGGCGGAGCCGCGGGCGCGGCGAGCGGGACGAGTGAGCCAGGTGTGGGAGCGGAGCGTGGTGCGACCGGATCGTCCGTGCAGGCGGCAAGGGCGACGCCGATACCAAGCGTGAGCGACGCGTGGCGGGCGTGGGAGAGAGCGACCATCGTCGTCTCCTGGGCAAGGGTGCATCGTGGAGAGGCGGCGCCGCTGGCGGCGGCGGTCGCGCCAATGCAACATCCGAGCGCGGCGGTCATCCGAGCAGCCTGTGCTCGACGCCGGCGTTTCTACGTAACCTTCCCCCAGCTTCTCGGAGCAAGACCCTCCTGACTACCCGTCGCGATTTTCTGACCAGCACCGCCGGCACTGTGGCCGCCATGGTCGGCGCGCCGTCGATCATCCTGTCGCATCGTGCCACGTACGACCTCGTGATTCGAGGTGGTACCGTCATCGATGGGACAGGAGCTCCTCCCGCCCAGATGGACGTCGCGGTTCAGGGCGGTCGCATCGCGGCGGTCTCACGCCGCGTGACCGACACGGGCGCTGTCGAGCTCGATGCGCGCGGCGTCGCTGTGGCTCCCGGGTTCATCGACATCCACTCCCATGGCGATGGCTCGCTCTTTTCCGACCCACGGTCGGAGTCGGTCATCCGCCAAGGAGTGACCACAATCGTCGTGGGCCAGGACGGGAGCTCGCGCTTTCCCTCACGACGATCGGAAGACGACGAGACCGGCTATGCCTCGTTCTCGGCGTTGGCGAGCGCCATCGACGCACTCCCGAGCTCCGTGAACGTCGCCTCGATGATCGGACTCGGCACCATCCGCGGCATGGTGGTGGGCAACGACGACCGGCCCGCGACGCCTGACGAGCTGCGGCGCATGACGCAGATGGTTCGTGACGCCGTCGCGACGGGAGCCTGCGGTGCGTCGTCGGGCCTCGAGTATACGCCGGGTGCGTTCGCGTCTCGAGCCGAGCTCGCCGCGTTATGCGCGCCGCTGGGCGCGGCGAGGCTGCCTTACGCGACGCATATGCGGAACGAGGACGACCGGCTGCTCGACGCGATCGACGAATCGATCGACGTCGCGCGTCAGGCGAAGTGTCCACTCCAGATCTCGCACCTCAAGACGCAGGGACCGCGAAACTGGGGCAAGCTCGACGACGTCTTCCGCCGCATCGACGACGCGCGCCGAGGCGGCATGGACATCACCTTCGACCGGTATCCCTACATCGCCTACCAGACCGGCCTCACGAACCTGTTTCCGGTCTGGAGCCGAGATGGCGGCACGGCGGCGTTCCTCCGCCGGCTCGACGATCCATCGACCGCCGATCGCATCAAGCGCGAAGCGCTCGCCAAGGTCGACCTCATCGGTGGGTGGGACAACGTGCTCATCTCGAGCGCCGGCCGGGGTGCCGATTCGACTGCCGCCGGCAAGCGTCTCGGCACGTACGCGAAGGCGAAGGGTGTTGAGCCGTACGACGCGACTGTCTCGCTCCTTCGCGAGAGCAATGGCAGCACCGGCATGGTCGGCTTCGCGATGAGCGAGGACAACCTGGAGCGTATCCTCGCCCACCCGTTAGGCATGGTCTGCAGCGACGGCGGCGCGTTCGCGATCGACGGCCCGTCGCGCCGCGGCAGCCCGCACCCGCGCGGGCTCGGGACGTTTCCGCGAGTGCTCGGCCGTTATGTCCGGGAGCGCAAGGCGCTCACGCTCGAGCAGGCGGTCAGCAAGATGACCGCGATGCCCGCGGCTCGCCTGCGTCTCGTGGACCGCGGCCGAATCGCCCCGAAGCTCGCGGCAGATCTGGTCGTGTTCGACCCGGCAACGGTGATCGACAAGGCGACGTACGAGGATCCGTTCCAGTACCCGGAAGGGATTCGCGCCGTGGTCGTGAATGGGCAGATCGCGCTGCGGGATGGAGAGAGAATGAAGGTTGCGGCGGGAAGGACGCTTCGTGTCGGGAATCGGGAATAGGGAATCGAGAGCACAGCTACTCCTTGGCAGTTGCTCCCCTGATGACCTCTCCGCCCTTCATCACGAACCGAACACGCTGCAGGTCTTTGACGTCCTTCAACGGATCGCCGTCGACCGCGATGATGTCGGCAAGCTTCCCTGCCTCGATCGCGCCGATGCGGTCGCCCCACCCGAGCAGTGTCGCCGAGTTCACCGTCGCGGCGCGGAGCACCTCGAGCGGCGACATGCCCGCCTCCTGATAGGCCTGGAGCGTCAATAAGCTCGCCTGTCCGCGCGTGCGACCCGGCGTGTCATAGTACTCGTCCGACCCGAACGCGACCTTCACGCCCGCGCGCACCGCTCGCATGAGGCGCGCCGCGCTCGCCTGCGCGAACCCTTTTGCGCCCTCCAGCTGCTGGCGTCTCTGCTCTGCTGTCAGGGACGAGCTCGCGAACGCGTCGACGTAGAACTCGGCCGGGTAGTCCGTCGGCACGAGGTAGATCCCCTTCTGCGCCATCATGCGCAGGACTTCGTCCGGGACCGTGTACGCGTGCTCGATGGACGTCACCCCGGCCTCCGCGGCAATGCGCGTCGCCGTATCGCCGATCGCGTGAGCGGCAACCGTGCGGCCCACCCGATGCGCTTCTTCCACGATCGCCTTCATCTCGTCGAGTGACACCACCCGCGGCCCCGTGTTCACGATGACCTTTATCAGATCAGCGCCATCGTAGAACGCCTGCCTAACGGCCCGCCGCGCCTCGTCCGCGGTGCTCACGACCGCGTACTCCTGCTCGATGATCTTCTGCGTCTCCGGCTGTACCGTGCCAAACTGTCCGCCAGCCGCGGCGAGCGCGCGCGTCGCCGCGCGAATTCGTGGTCCCACGACCCAGCCGGCGTTGATCGCGTCCCGGAGCGCGACATCCCCACCAAACCCGGAGTTTCCCAGGTCACGAACCGTGGTGATACCGGCCTCGAGGTCTTCGCGACCCATCTTCGCGCCGAGTAGCGCACGCTTCGCGGTGCTCATCGTGGTGACCGTCAGCACCATGTTCGGATCGTCGCCGCCAAGCTCGCCGCGATAGTTCTGAAGCAGATGCGTGTGGGCATCGATGAGTCCCGGAAGCAAGGTCAGGCTGCCAAGGTCGACGACCTTCGCGCCTGGCGGGATCGCCGAGTTGGCGCCAACGCTCGTAATTCGCCCGCCCTGAACGACGACGACCGGGTTCTGCATGACATTTCCGCTCTTCGGATCGATCATGCGAGCGGCGCGAATGACGGTCGTCGGGCCGGTAGCCGCCGGAGCCTGGGCAGCGCTATAGGCAGCGACGGCGGGCACAGCCAGAGTGCTAACGAGAGCCGTGAAGCTTCTCCGGACGGATCGAATCACATGACCTCGAGTGAGTGAGTGCGGCGCCGTTGGGCGTGCGTCTTGCTTTTGGAGCCTCCAAGGCTGCCGGGGCCGCTCCCGGCGCCAATGCTTCGGAGACTCACCAAATGCAACCACCAAAGATCATTGTCAAAGCCTTCGTTCTCAGCCTGACCCTCGCCGCGAGCGTTTCGGCCCAGGTCACCTTCAAGACCACCGGGCAGGAATTCGCGTACTCGCTCAGCGACGTGCTGCACATCTGGACCTCGCCAGTGCGCGCGAAGCCTAGTGACTGGATTGCAGCGATCGGAGTCGCCGCCGGTGCGGTGGCGCTGTTGCCCGAGGACGATCAGATAGACTCCTGGATCGTCCGCCACCCTAACGCGGCCATCGTCCGCGCCGTCTCGCCGTTCGATGAGGATCATCCCGAGCTCGGCGACCTGTCGACCGACCGACGCCTCATCCCGATCTCGGCCGTTCTGATCGCGTCGGGTATGGTGAGCGACAACCGGAAGCTTCGAGAGGCGGGTTGGGGTTGTCTCTCGGCGTGGCAGGCGAGCAGCTCCATTCGCGCGCTCATGTACGCGACGGTCTCACGAGAGCGCCCTTCGCTGAACAACGGCGACCAGTACGCGATCGAGACACCAGGCGGGAGTTGGGACTACCACTCGTTCTTCGCCGGTCATGCTACCAACGCGTGGGCATGCACCACGTTCTGGAACTCGCGATTTCACATGGGATTGCTCGAGCCCGTACTCTATGCGGCCACCGCCGGGATCACCTTCTCGCGCATGACGGACCGCCGGCACTGGGCGTCGGACACGTGGATAGGTATTACGGCGGGCTACGCGATGGGACGGTCGGTCGCCGCTCGTTATGCGCGTCGCCAGTCGAAGCGCGAGCAGAAGAACGCACCGGAGCCGATCCGCGCGGCGATCCTCGATGGCCTGCAGCTTTCGCCCGCAGCGGGCGGCGGGTTGGCGATCGGCTGGTCGGGAACGTTCGGAGGTCCGAGCTCTCGATAGGCCTAACGCCGACGCACCGTCACGTCCGCGGTGCGTCGGCCTTTGGCGCCGATGGAGACCGCTGCGCTCGGCAGTAGATGCAAACCGGCGGCGCGCCGAACGACACCTGAATGCGGCGCACGAGCGAGCCGTGGAGATGATTGTCGCAGAGAATCTTGCGACACCGCTCGCACACGCCGCCCGCACCGATGTGAAATCGCACATGGCAGCGATCGCACTCGGAGAAGAAGATCGATTTCTTGAAGACGGGCATACACAAAAACTACCGCCCGTCCCGGCGTCGTCTACACGTCGAGCCGCTTCTCGTACGGCACGGACTCGCCGTGCTCGATGTGCCGTCGAAGGATCCTGAGGTACAGGGCCCAGCAGTGGCACGAGATGCGGTAATGCGAGTTGGCTTCGGGCCAGCCGCGGTGGTAGAAGCGAACCTGCGTACCACCAGGCGACGGCTCGAGGTCGAAGCCGACGCGGCTGCCGACCCAATCGGCATCGGCGTCGGTCATGCGCAGCTCGAACGCCATGCCGGGCTCCGCCTTCGTCACCACGGCGCCCCATTGGTAGCCAGGACCGAAGTCCAGATCGTAGCGCGCGCCCACTGACGGTTTGCCGCTCGACCGGATTGTCCACCATTCGTCGAGCAGCGCAGGGTCGCTGACGGCGCGATACACGCGAGACGGGTCAGCCGCGATCGGAAAGTCCTGCAGGATGTCGTACATGTCGTTCACCCCGGACGGTTGCGGACCGTATCATCATGTCGGAACTGGCCGGTTTTTCCAGTGCCAACTCGCGCGGCGCACGGCGTTGAACGTTACTTGCGTACCAGGGAGTCACGAGGCGTCATGAGCTCACTTACTACACTCGTCCAGGCACTCGGCATCGCGTACGCGTCAGGCATCAGCCCATACGCTACCGTCGCACTCGCCGGCATTGCAAACCGGATGGGCTGGATCGACACGCTGCCTGGCGCGCTCGGCGCGGTGAGTCACCCCGTCGTCATCGCGATCGCCTCCATCCTGACCGTCATCGAGTTCCTCGCGACGCTGATTCCCGGCGTCGCGTCGGTGTGGGAAACCATTCATACCGCCATTCGTCCTCCCGCCGCCGCGGCGCTCGCCGTGCTGACGGCGTGGCATGGCGACCCGGCACTCATCGCCGCCGCCGCCCTGCTCGGCGGTGGACTCGGCTTCGCCACGCACGCCACGAAGCTCGGCCTGCGCTACACGATCGACACATCGCCGGAGCCGGTCACCAATGGTGTGGCCAACGTGGCAGAGCTGAGCGCGGTCGCGACGATCGCGTATACCGTGTGGCATCACCCGTACATCACGCTCGCTGTCGCCCTTCTGGTGCTGGTGCTGCTCGTCCTGCTCGTCCGAACGATCTGGAGAGCGGCGCGACGCGCCATCCGCGGAATCCGCCAGGCGCCGGCAACCGAGACGCCCAGCGGGGCCTAACGAATTCGGTTGGGCGCGAAAACTACCACGGGAGACCCGTCCGCAACGAACGCCGATTTGGGAGGGCCGCGAAGCACGCCAGCGAACGCGTCGCCGTAGACCCGCGCGAGATCACCGTCGAGGCGAGCGTCGGTGGCCGTCCACACGTTCCAGCGTGGATGCGAAACGCGGTACTCGACCGTTCCGCCATCGCGCTGGCGAGTGTAGCCCCAGTAGTGCTCGGTGATGAACTCCTCTTCGCTGTTTGCCTCGAGCGTGCGCGACCCTCCGACCGTGTGCGCGCTCAACCGCGTCCATTCCGAACCGGCTCGCCACGCATACTCACGCGTGAAGGCGCCACGCTCGCCGTCCGCAACGAGTGCGTGTTGCATCGGCAACGCACGGTACGGTTCGTTGTATAACGCTCTGGCGACGAGCGCGATGGCGTGCCGAGGAACGAGCTCGCGGATGAACACGACTCCGCGGCGTGTTTCGCCAGCCCCCTCGCGTCGAACGTAGAACCGAAGGTTCACCTCCGGGAACGTGCGATGCGCCGGGATCGGAAGGCCGAGCACGCGCGTGTCGCGAAAGAGGAATCCGACGACACTCACGTACAACGTTCCGCGCCAACGATCCAAATCGACGCCCGCGGGTACCAGCGGTGCGAGCAGCGCTTCGGGCGCGACGTAGTTCAGCATGACGAGGTCTCGCCACTCGGCGCGGAGAAAGGCTCGTTGGGATCCGATTTGGCTCAAGGTGGTCGTGTCGATTGCGGTTCAGACCGTCCCATTTTCGGACATGACATCGGCGCTCGCAACGGGAAGGGCGTACAATAACTCATTGTTCTAGAACGCATTATTTCATCGCCGCCGACGGCACGGGACTTCCTAAGTGGTATGGTCGATGGAGTTGCGCCGCTGGGCACTAACCGGGCGCGCTACTCGTAGGAGATGGATCGAACCATGTCGCACCCGATAGATCAGTTCACGCCCTCCGGCTACGAGTCCGCCGACGACGAGCAAGGCTTAGAGACACGCGACCTCGATGCGGAGCTCGTCACGCGCGAGCTCGCGCGCGAGTTCCAGATCGTGCGTCTGCTCGGTCGCGGAGCAATGGGATCGGTGTATCTCGCTCGCGACCTCGTGCTGCATCGCGTCGTGGCCATCAAGGTGCTTCGCTGGGATCTCGGCGGAAGTCATGATGACACGGAACGATTCCGGCGCGAAGCGCGCACCACCGGACAGCTCTCGCATCCCAGCATCGTGCCGCTCCACAGCTTCGGCGAGACGTCGAACCTGATGTACATGGTCATGCGGTACGTACCTGGCGAATCGCTCGGCGCGCGCATCCGTCGCCTCGGGAAATTGAGCCCCGACGAGACACGTCAGATTCTCGCCGACCTCGCGCTGACGCTCGAGTACGCGCACCGCGAGGGGATCGTGCACCGCGACCTCAAGCCCGAGAATATCCTGCTCGAGATCAGCGGCGAGTCGATTCGGCCGATGGTGGCCGACTTCGGCGTGGCGATGCGCCGCTCGTACGACCCGCCGCCGGGCGAGCTGCGCCGGAGCTTCGGCACGCCGCACTTCATGTCTCCGGAGCAGGCCGCTGGCGAAGTAGACATCGATGCCCGAAGCGACATCTACTCGCTCGGTGTCCTCGGCTATCTGATGCTGTCGGGCGAGCTGCCTTACGTGGGTGACACGGTGCAGCAGATCTCCGAGCGGCGGATCGAGGGAAAACACCGTCCGCTGCGACTCGTGGCGCCAGACGCGCCGCACGACCTGATCGAGGCCATCGAGCGGTGCCTGCAGTCGGTGCCTGACGACCGGTTCCGTCACGCACGTGAGCTGCACGCGGCACTCACGGCACGTCAGACGCCCGGCTCCCGAATCTGGCGTCGCCTCAAGAAGGTGCGGCTGGCAACGCGGAAAGTCGTGAGCTTCCTGCTCGAGGCAACCCGAGTCGAGTTGCCCTGGCCGGTGCGCGGCTGACACCAACCGCCGTCGTACTACGCGCTGGCGCAAACGGCACGTCCCGACGCATCATCGTGTTCGCACACACGAGGATGCCCATGGCACTCGATGAATCGGAGCTCGGCGGCCCGAGCGTGGAAAAACCACGAGGCGCAGGCGGAACGCCCGGCGGCCTTGGCGAGTTCTTCACCGGCCTCGCGATGGCCATCGGCGGTGGATACCTGCTCCTGCAACAGGTCACCGTCTCGTCGGGCTACTGGCAGCTCTGGGGCTACAACGCGTTCGGTCTTTCGCTCATCCCGCTGCTGCTCGGCATCGCCCTGCTCTTCTTCGACGGCAAATCGAAGCTCGGCTGGCTGCTGACGGCGGGCGGCGCGCTGATCATCCTGCTCGGGATCATCACCAACCTAACGATCTTCTTCCGCCCGACGAGCCTGTTCAACACGCTCATCATGCTGGCCCTGCTCGCGGGCGGACTCGGACTCGTTGCGCGAAGCCTGAAGACGAAAGCCTAACGCGCCTTCCCATCGATCGGGCGCCGGGCAGACGCGTGTTGCGCCGGTGCGGCAGGGGGACGTCGCCCCTGCCGCACCGTCTCCACGTCGACCCTTTGCTACGCCACTCCAACGGGGACTTCAATTCGTGGCAATCGGATTGGTGAAATTCGGCGGATAGACCGTGCAGCCCGGGGGCTGACTCGCCCGCGAGATGCACTCGTTGATCGGGATCATGAGATACTTCCAGTTGATGTCACCCTCCCGATTACGCTCGAGATCCTGATTTCGGCCATACTTTCTGGCGTCGACCCACCGGTCTCCGGTCTCGTACATGAGCGAAAACCGCTTCTCGTACAACAGCTCCTCGAGCAGCGCCGTGCTCGGGATGGCCGCGGCGGCACAGGCTGCCGTGCCGCACACGCCGGGCTGCTTGAGCGCCACGTTAGGCACGTACGGATCGGAGATCGGCGGCAAGCCCCCTGACGCCGCGCGCACCAGGTTGATGTCCGCGATCGCCGCCGAATTGTTGCCGAGGCCGATGTTCGCCTCAGCCCGAATGAGCAGCAATTGCTCGTTCTTCATCACCACGCCCGGCGTGGTGTTGGTGGGATACATTTTGAACGCGTAGCGAATGTTGAAGCCGTACCGGCTCACCGAGTCGCTCGCGCCGCCAGTGAGCTCAGTCAGCGTAATGAGCTTCGTCGTAAAGCGGTCGTCCGGTGCGCCTCCCGGCGATTTGAGTTGCGCCGAATCCGCGAACTGACGGCTCGCATACAGCTGTCGCCCCGTCGGATCGAACAAGCCATTCAGGGCGTCGTTCGGAGTGGTGCTGAAGGTGTGATAGGCCCCGTACGACATGGGCTTTGCCGGGTCGAGAAACGACGCGTTCACGTCGGCGAGCGCGTCCGCGAAATTGAGCGTCGTGATGTTCACCCACGCTCGAACCGCCCGGTTGAATTGAAGAAACTTCGGTGGCGTATTGAAGGCCGCCCAACCGGTGGGCATCGTGAACGAGAACGATGCTCCGCCAGCGTCCAGATGCGTCTTGGCGTCGTCCAGGTAGGAAAGGATCGCGGTATAGACCTCGGCCTTCGACACGATCGGCGGTGGGTCCATGGTCGGAGACTCGAGCGCATCGACCGCCGCCCCGCTCTCGTCCGTCTGGCGAATCACGTAGAACAACTCCAGTGCCTTGATCGTCTCGGCGAATCCCTTCATGGCTTCCCGCTCCGCATCCGAGAGGCCCGTGGCCGTTGCCGCGCCCTTGATGACGATGTTCGCCTGGTTCATCGTGGCGTACGGGCTTGTCCACGTCGTCTGGTTCTTGAACGCATTGCCTCCGACCGACGTGTAGAGCGGCGGGATTTGCTGCGGGTTGCTGACGTCGAGGTTGTACGCCTCACGCCCGTGAATCCCCATGGCAAGGGCGTTCGTGCCGAACATGTTTCGTATACCGACATTGGTTCCGGGCACCGATCCCAGGAGGCCTTGAGCCGCCGTGGCGATCCCCAGTCGGCTTGGGGTCCCGGTGAGGTCTTGGGTTGTCGCTGCGTTCAGATCGGGAGATTGGAAGTCGCCGCAGGCACCCAGACTCGAGGCTACCAGCGCGGCCACCGTCATGGCCTTTGCGCGCGTAGCGCAAATCTTCAGAAGTGAGGTCATGGTCAGAACCCCAAGTCGATGGTGAAGTAGAAGCTTCGGCTGGCTGGGTACGCCCAAAGCTCCCACGTCGTTTCCGCGGCCAGTGAGCGCGCCACCTGCTGCACTTCGGGGTCGTAGCCGACCTTCAGATACTTCGACCATGTGTACAGGTTGCGGCCCGTGACATTGAGCCGGAGGTAGCGAGACCCGCCCCAGTATTTGTGGATCGCGCTCGGTGGAACTTCGAAGCTCAGTGTTGCTTCGCGAAGCTTCCAGTAGCTCGCGTCCCACGTGGCGGAACCAAACGCCGCATCGGAAGCCAGTCGTTCCTTGCCCGTTGGAATCCCGCTCTGCGCAACCAACTCGTCCTTCGACGTACCGACCGCGTCGTAGGTGTACCGACTGAAGTTCGTGATCAGCCCGCCACTTTGCCGTTCGAGCAGGAACGAAAACTTGGCGCGCTTGTATTGCAGGTCGTTGGCCAGGCTGCCGCGCCAGGTGGGGCTATTCTCGCCAATCTTTCGAGATACGATATCACCGATCGCGCCTGGCGTGCCGTCAGGCTTCACCGTGTCGTTCACGCCGAGTCGCCCGAGGGTGTCGTTCGCGGTGACCTGCGTGCAGGATCTGCCATTCTGAAGCTCGGTGGTGCCGAACTGGGCGAAGTTGAAGAACGAGATCGGCTGGAATGCGTTAGGCAGCCCGTCCATGACCGTGCAGTAATTCCGGAACCACATCACCCGGGAGTTCCAATTGAAGCGTGCCGTCTGGACCGGGAACACGCTGACAGCCACCTCGAGGCCACGGTTCCGGATCTCGGGTCCATTGTACACGTACTGAGCGAATCCGGCCGTTGGAACGAGCGTCTTCTGGAGCAACAGGTCCTTGATCTGTTTTTGGTACCCGGTGAGCTCGAGATTCGCGCGCCCGCTCCATAACGTAGCGTCCACTCCGGCTTCGTATTCCGTCTGTCGCTCCGGACGAACTCCCGTATCGGCGACAATCGTCGCGATCGACGAGATCGGAAGCCCATTGATGTTCGCTGGGCGAAGCTCGGTGAACTTCTGACCATAGGCCGGCAGGTTCCCCGACTGTCCCGCGGCTGCACGCACCTTGAGCTCCGAGAAAAACCCGGAAACCGGGACGCGGTAGGAAGCCGAAGCCTTCGGGTAGTAGTAAATCTTGTCCGCGTGCACGTTGTTGCTGCTCTTGTCGGCCCGTCCGCCGACCGTGAGCATCAACCGGTCGTTCAAGGTCAGGAACTCCTCCTGCGCGAAGATCCCGAGCCCGCGCGAGTGTTCACGATACTGCTGCACGGCGATGACGGTCCCGCTCTGCACGTTGTACTGACCGCCGACCAGATTGTTCGCCAAGCTGTTGTTTCGGTCGAAATCTCCTACCTCGTACTGGATACCACCCTGGGTGGTGGCCCTCGAGCCGCCGCTCAAGTTGTACGTCCAAACGACGTTGCCATTCACGTTGAAGCTCTGGCTCTGACCGAATCCGGTCGCCGACGTACCGGGAATTCCGCGTGTCTGCTCGAACTGCATTTCGGGTGGCGAGTAGACCGAATTCTTCTGCGTGAAGATGTCGCCGCCGCCGTTCGCCGAGAGCCGAAGCGTGTTTTTCGTAGTTGTCAGCACGTTGTAGTCGAGGTGGCCCGTCATGATCGACCGCCACACCACCTCCTTGTTCAGCAGCAAGGCGACCGTTTGGAACGGATTGCTGAAGGCATATGGCGCCGTTGACGGGTACACCGCGTTAGCACAGGGATTCCCGGGATCGCTGACGCGCGAGCCGTCCGGACATTGGCCGCGATAATCGATGAAGCTCGGCATCGATGAATAGGCGGCCTGCGGCGGCGAGCCGTTGTTCTCGTTGTTCGAGAGTCCGCGGTCGTTGACGTTGTGGAGGATATCGCCACCGAGCGAGAGGATGACCTTGGAGCCGATGTTCTGGTCCAGACCGAGTCGGAGACCCTGTTTGTCCGCGTACGTCCGCGGCATGATCCCGTTCTCATGTTTGAGCAGGATCGACCCGAAGTACTTGGAATTGTCGTTTCCCCCACTCATGCTGCCCGTGGTTTCCAACGATGGCGCGGCGCCACCGTAGAGCTCATCCTCGAAGTCGTGGCATGCGCCTTTGGCGGCCGTCCACTGCTCGCCCGCGTTGCCGCCGAAGACCCCCTGCGCCTCTTCCGCGCTCGTGAAGCACCGGGTGCCGTATTTGTTGCTCATCCACGAGGCGCCAAGGCGCTGCATCACGGTGAATTGCGGCGCGCCCGAACGCCCGCGCTTGGTGGAGATCAGAATGACACCGTTAGCCGCCTTGGATCCATAGATTGCCGACGCCGACGCACCCTTCAACACTTCGACGTTCTCGATGTCGTTGGGGTTGATGTCGGCGATGCGGTTGATCGCGTTGTCCTGGTTGTCCACGGTGGGGATGATGCCCTGCGACGTGAAGGCCCGGGTGAGCAGGTTGGTCCCGCGCCCGATCTCCTGGTTGGAGACGATGACGCCATCCACCACGTAGAGCGGCTGGAAGGTTCCGATCACCGATGTCACCCCGCGCATCCGGACGATGTTGCCACCGCCGGGTGCCCCGTTGTTCTGACCGATGTCGGCGCCCGCAAACTTCCCCTGCAGTGCGGTTTCGACACTGGCTGTCGGCGTAGATACCAGCTGGTCTGCGCTCACCGTCGCCACGGCATTGGCGACATTTTTTCGTTCGACGGCAGTTGCCTGTCCGGTTACCACGACCGCCTCGAGCCGGAAATTGTCCTTCGCCAGACGGAATTGAGCCGTAGTGGTGCCCGCCGGCACAGTGAGCGCCTTACTCTTGAAGCCGATGCTGCGGACGAGCAGCACCACCTCCCGATCGGGAACCGTGATGCTGAAGGTGCCATCGCTCTTGATACCGATCGCGATGACCAGCCCCTGGACCGACACTTGGCCACTCGTGACTCCCTCGTTGGTTACCGAGTCGGTCACGGTGCCGGTGATGATCCGCGTCTGCGCCGACGCGAATCGCGCCCCCAGAAATAGCAGGGCCGCTGTGAACACAACGAAACGAGTTCTCATTTGAATCGACCTCCCGTTGACGGTGGGAACGACGACCTTGCGAGTACTCCTTCCTGAATCGCGTGGCGCCAGCGGCGCCTGGGTTGAGGGGATTGTCGACGTGACCGGGCACGGTCGCAGCACCGCACGACGGCGGTTGCGGTCGCACGCGACCCGCTAGCGATCGCGCCTAACGCGTACAGGTCGGCCCAGTTGTCGATCGTGGGGTCGCCCGGGACCTGCTCGCGCACCAGTACGTTGCGCCGTCTAAGGCGCGCGTCGCTGCAGAGGACAGCGCGTGACATCGCGCCGTCCCCCAGCGCACGCTCGATGACCCATGCCGGGCCGAGCGCCGCTTCGAGTCGCTCCTGCAGTCCTGCCGGGACAGTCCCCACGGTGCGGGCCTCGCAAACTCTGGCCCGGCGAACTTACGGCCAGCCGGTCTCGCGGAACAGGTGCGAACCGGAGGCTCCTGGGACGAACCGCGACCCGCGTGAGGATTTCACGAACGGAGGCGGGTGGTGTGGCGGGTGGTGTGGCGGGTCGTGAGGCTTGCTCGAGGAAGTATGGGAGCTAGTGGATTAGCGCCGCCTAACGCGCCTTCCCCACCGCGGCCCGTCTGCTCCGCGGCGGGCGTTGCCCCGTCAGGTGCTTCCAGCCGGCGGCAGCGCCGCGCCGTGCCGCCATTTGCGCGACGCTCACGAGCACCCCGGTGAGCGCGGTCCACGCCACCGCTTTGCCCCAGCTGGTCGTGGATGATTCAGGATCGATCGGTGGCTCCTCTTGTCGAACGGCACGCCAGCCACCCTCGATGAGCCCGCTCATTGCCGCGCCGGCGACCATTGCCGAGCCTGCGCCCACGAGCATCCACGTTGCGCGTTGCTTTCGTCGCTTGTTCACTGCCGGTCTCTCCGTTGGCGAGGCACCGTATAAGGCAAGCGGGGTGCCTGGCCGAGAGCGTCAGCGCTTATCCGTCTCGCGGTCGGGGTCGGTGGGCGAACCCGAATGAAGCGGCGCCCACGACGGCGGGTCGCTCGCTGGAAAGCTCTCGTCGGCCGCTTCGTCGATCGGATCCGGCTCATCGACCCGAAGATCGTCCGATTCGGGCTTAACCGCGTCCTGCCGGTCCGCTGGCTTGCGCTCATCTTGCATCTCAAACCCTCCTGCGTGTCGCCGGTCGTGGTCGTTGCGGCCGAGGCCGTTTGAGCCCGGCACGCCCCCTGCCACGTTAGGCATGTTTTCTCCGAGAGAACCGCTCCGCTACCACGTCCTCGAGACCAGCATGGCGCTTCACCTCACCAATCGCAACGTAGCGCACGACATCGCGGACCGCATCCGCACGCTCATTGCCAGACAGGATCATGGCGACGTCACCGCCGCGGCTCGCCGCCTCGAACGGCCGATCGCCGACGTCTACTTCCCGGAACGCGTCATATCGTGCGGTGACGAGCCCACGGCCATCGACTTCCTTGCTACCGTCGTCCGCACGTATGAGGCCGACGTGTGCTGGCTCATCACCGGCACCAGCGCGCGAAACGCGCGCCAGCGTCCGCTCTCGAGCGAAGATCGCGTGACGATCGTCGAGCTCCTCGACGAGCTCAGCGACCGGCTCCTCCACGAAGTTCGGAGCGAACGGCAGGCTGGCAGGCATTACCACTGATGGTCTCGCGTGAAGGAGGAGTCGATAGCCCCTAGTCGCGAGTCGGTAGCTAACGACTAACGACTAACGACTACTGACTATCGACTAGCGCCGGCGCCATTCCCATGGCGTGGTACCCCTTGTCCACGTAGATCGTAGTGCCCGTGATGCCGGACGCGAATTCGCTCGAAAGGAACGCCGCCGTGTAGCCCACGTCCATCGGCGTCAGCTCGCTCGTCAACGGTGAGTTGACAGAGCAGTACTGCACCATCCGTTCGATGATGCCGATCGCGCTCGCCGCGCGCGACGCGAGCGGACCCGCCGAGATCGTGTTGATGCGCACACCCCACTTGCGGCCCGCCTCGTACGCCAACGTACGCGTGTCGCTCTCGAGCGCCGCCTTCGCTGACGACATTCCGCCACCGTAGCCCGGAATCACGCGCTCGCTCGCCATGTACGTGAGCGACAACACCGCCGCGTTAGGTCTGAGCAGCGCTCCGAGACGATTCACGAGCGAAACGAGCGAGTAGGCGCTCACGCCCACAGCAGCGAGATAGCCCGCGCGAGACGTCTCCAGCAGCGGCTTCTTGACCTCCGGTCCGTTCGCCAACGAGTGGACCACGATGTCGAGCGCGGGCGTGCCGAAGTCGCTGGCGAGCCGCGACGCGAGACCGTCGACGGAAAAGTCCCCGACCTCGCGATATCGCTTGTTCGTCCGAATGTCCTCGGGCGCGTCGGCGAGGGTGTCGAACGCGGCATCGAGCGGATAGATGCGCTCGAACTCCAACAACTTGCCGCTGCCGAGGCGACGGGACTCGTCGAGCTTCCCGCGTTCGAGCAGATTCATGAAGATGGTGAGCGCGGGCGGCCACGTTGCGACACAGACGGTCGCTCCGGCCTCGGCGAGCGCCTTTGCGATCGCGAATCCGTATCCCGCATCGTCGGCGACGCCGGCCACCAGAGCGCGGCGGCCCGTGAGATCGATGGCTAGCATGGGCGTGATATCGCCACTCGCGTCCGAGCCGGCAAGTGGCATGTTATCCTAATTGAGTGAGTCGGCCGCTGTCGGCCGTCGCCCGCTGGAGGACAGATGCCAACCGTGCTTTACGTCGACGACGACCCTGCAGTCCGCATGGTCGTGCGACGGCAACTCGAGTACAACGGTCTCCGTGTGTACACGGCGGAGGGCGTTCGGGAAGCCAAGGAGCGCATCGAGCAGATGCCTCCTGATGGCCTCTTCATCGACATCTGGCTGGGCGACGGAACCGCGTTCGAGCTTCACGCGTGGCTCCAGGAGCACCACCCCGTGTTGTCGAAGCGCGTCGTGTTCGTGAGCGGCGATGTTCCCGGCGACACGAGCGGCAAGACACCGACAGCGCTTGGCTGCCCGGTGCTCGGCAAGCCGCTCGATGTGCCGGCCATGGTGCGTCTCGCACGCGATTGGGATGGATAGAGAGTCCGAGCAGGAGGTTCCGGCACCGCCTGCCGAGCCTGGCGCTGGCGAGCCGGAGCTCGGCACCTCCGTTCGGCGAACAAGCTCCATCATCGAGCGGCTCGCCGCCGCGGCCACTCCCTCTGACTTCGAACGGCGCGGCGAATTCGTCGGAACGCCATCGTTCGCGCGCGGTTTGTGGCGGATCGCCGCCGCGGACGCATCCAGCGGCAACCGCGTCGCGTTGCTTCGAAACGGTCCGGCCACGTTCAGCGCGATGCTGGAGCTCATCGAGACCGCGGAGCAAACCGTCAGCCTCGAGGGCTACATCTTCCGCGACGACGAAGTGGGCAAGCAGTTCGCAGACACGCTCGTCGCCGCCGCGCAGCGAGGCGTGAAGGTCAAACTGCTCGTCGACTGGATAGGCCGCCTCGGGACGCCGTACTCGTTTTTCCATGCGATCGCGCGAAGCGGCGTCGAGGTTCAGTTCTTCAACCCGCCGGGATTCCGTCGCTGGCTCGGCCTCGTGCCGCGCGACCATCGAAAGCTGCTCGTCGTCGATGATCGCGCGGGCGTAACCGGAGGCATCGGCATTGGTCGCGAGTGGAAGACGGGCGTCCTCAAGCGACGCCGCGCGCCGTGGCGCGACACGGCAGTGCTGATCGAAGGCGCCGCGGCCGGCGATATGATCCAGGCGTTCGATCGAATGTGGCGTCGAGCCAGCGGAAAGGAGCGGCGCGGCTCGCACAGACACCTCACACGTCGTGCCCGATCGACGCACCTGGATCCGAGCGTGCATCCACCGGCGCTGGTCGGCATCATCGAAGGCGAGCCAGGCCGGTTCAGAGTCGCGCGCGCGCTGCAGATCCAGGCGGTATCGGCCGAGCGTTCGATCTGGATCGCGAGCGCGTACTTCATGCCAAGCGCTTCGGAGGTCGAGGCGCTCACCGGTGCGGCGCGGGATGGAGTCGACGTGCGAGTGCTCGTGCCGAGCCGCTACGATCATCCCTGGATCCGCCTCGCGACGCGGTATTTCTATCGTCGCCTGCTTCGTAACGGCGTGCGCATCTGGGAGTGGCGCGGCGAGATGATGCACGCGAAGACGAGCGTCGTGGATGGCCGATGGACTCGCATTGGCTCGACCGACTACAACCCGCTCGGCATTGCCATCAACTTCGAGCTTGACGCAGTCATCGAAGACCGGGCGCTCGGCGGTCAGGCCGAGGCGATGTTCCTCGAGGACCTCGAGCAGTCGAAGGAGATCACGATCAACATGGTCGCTGCCCGATGATGGCTCGGTCGAGACAGGCGGTTCGGAACAGAGCAGTGTGGTTCGTGCTGGCCGGTGCATACAGCGCCACTGGCGGCGCTCAGACGCGCGCGGCGCAGGCGTCGTCAATCGGGGCCGAGGTGCGCGTCGAGGTGAACGCGGCGGCGGCGCACCAAGTGATGGAGGGCTTTGGCGCGACGACGGTGCCGCTCATCTACCAGAACGGCGCCGATGACAAACTGCCCCCTGCCCTGCGCACCCGTGCGTTGGAAGCCGTCTACCGCGACGTACGCCTCACGCTCGGCAACGTCTCGATGGGGCAGTGGGAACCGCAGAACGATGACGCCGACCCGATGCATCTGAACGAGGCGGCGCTCGAGGTGGCCGGCTTGCGCGCCACCAACGACAAGCTTCTGGCGCCGGCGCGCGCGTTAGGCGCGGATGGATTGTATCCCGGCAACGTGGTCAGCTTGTGGGCGACCGAATGGCTCAAGCCGATTCGAGCGAGCGACTACAACCGCTACCTGGACGAATGCGCCGAGTACGTCGTGAGCGCGGTGCTCAAATGGCGTGACGTCACGGGTGAGATTCCGCGTTATCAGCACCTGTTCAACGAGGCGCTGTACGGGAACGTGGAGCTGCGTGGCAGCTCGCCGAAGGAGATCACGGATATCGTGAAGCGCGCAGGAGCGCGTCTCCGGTCAGCGGGCATGCCCACAACGTTCATCATTGCGTCGGAGTACTCGCCGGCGCTATCGGCGGCGGAAGCGCGGGCGGTTCTGTCCGACCCTGACGCGAGGCAATACGTCGGCGCGATCGGATATCATCCATACCCGTACGAGTCAGCGTACGCCAGCATGGAGAACATCCTCGCCGGCCCCGGGATGGGTCGGCCCGACCCCAATGCCGTTGCAGACCGCCGCGCGCTGCGGGACCTCGGTCGCCAATACAACGTGCCGGTGTGGATGACAGAGGTATCGCACGGAGGCCTCGACCCGCGGTCGATGGATGCGCTCCGGGCGCGCGCGATCGAGATCCACGACGAGCTGGCGTATGCGGACGCGAGCGCGTTCTTCGCGATGCACGCAATCTGGGACAGCAAGTCGAACACCGAGCATTTCGGAGCCGCGCGGTCGCTGCTGAAGGAAGAGGACACAGTCGCGCTGATCGATATCGGTACGTCCTCGGTGTTGATCACGGGGACCGGGTACGCGATCGGGCACTATGCGCGGTGGGTTCAGCGTGGGGCGTTGCGTGTGGAGTCAGTGAGTGATGATTCGCTGGTGATGGTCTCGGCGTTTACGGACAAGAAACGCGGGAAGGCGTCGTTCGTGATCATCAACAATGCGGACACGGCGAAGACAGTGCGCGTGCATGTGAGCGGGCTGGCGTTCACGGGGCCGCTGGAGGGGGAGCAGTCCGAGGGGGACGTG